>Ga0326760_1000003_pt1 | contig 220125 bp, 257 predicted proteins | sample GCREP_S_FD_207668 | JGI IMG/M metagenome (GOLD analysis project Ga0326760, IMG submission 207668) | Hot spring sediment microbial communities from Geyser Creek Basin, Yellowstone National Park, WY, United States - GCR.EP_S | ecosystem: Environmental > Aquatic > Thermal springs > Near-boiling... | reverse complement strand
CTAAAATTGCAACATTAACAACACAATTACAACAATTAACAACAATTTCAACAACAGTTAGTGATTTAACAAAAACAATTAATACATTAAAATCAAGTGTTGATGCATTACAAGCAACAATTGCAATGTTACCTGCATTCTATGCAGTAGCATTTATTGGTATAATAATTGCTATAATTGCAGTAATACTAGTATACAGAAAAATAGCAAAATAAATTAATTTTCTTTTTTTCTTTTTTCTAAGATTTTTTAATGATATAATATCCTTTTTCATTTCCAATATAAGCAATATGAGCCATATCTACAAATAGTCCAACTTCTACAACACCTGGAATCATTTTTATTTTTATTTCTAAATCCTTTGGATTTTCTATAAAGTTAAATTTAGCATCTAATATAAAATTTCCATTATCTGTAATTATAGGTCCATCTTTTCTATCTCCTCCATCTCTTAATTTTACATTTGCTCCCATGGACTTTAATATTTTTTCAATTTTTCTCCATGCTATTGGTATAACTTCAATTGGTAATGGAAATTTTTCTCCAAGTTTATTTACAACTTTTGTATCATCTGCTATTACAATAAATTTTTTTGCAGAAGAATCAATAATTTTTTCTCTTGTAAGAGCAGCTCCTCCTCCTTTTATTAAATTTAAATTTTTATCAATTTCATCAGCTCCATCTATTGCTAAATCAATTTCAGGATATTCTTCTAAACTAGTTAATGGAATTCCATTTTTTATTGCTAAATATGAAGATTGATAAGAAGTTGGAATTGCTTTTATTTTTATTTCTTCCTTTTTTATTTTTTCTCCTAATAATTCAATAAATATAGCAACTGTAGAACCAGTTCCTAATCCTATTATATAATCATCTTTTACTTCATTTAATGCAGCTTTTGCAGCATTAATTTTTTTAATCATAAATTAATTATTTAATAAAGAATTTTATGAATTTTATTATTAAAAGCCCCAGAGGGGATTTGAACCCCTGACCAACGGCTTACGAGACCGTCGCTCTACCAACTGAGCTACTGGGGCTAAAATAATTATTAATTAAAATTTTATTAGTTTTTTGTTTAAAATAATTAAAAGTGAAAGAATGAAAGCATTTGAAATTGGAGAAAGAAAAATAATAGATATAATTTGGTCTATTTTAGAAAAAGATAATCATTTATTAGATCAAGTACTACCACATCCTGATGATGCTTCTGCTATAAAACTTAATGATTATTATATATTATTAAAAACTGATATGCTTGTAAGAAAAACAGATATTCCAAAAGGAATGAGAATGGAAAAAATTGGCTCAAAAGTAATTGTAATGAATACAAGTGATATGATTTCTAAAGGTGCAAAACCATTAGTATTTTTATATTCATTAGGAATTCCAAGAAATTTTTCAATAAAAAAATTAAAATCAATAATAATTGGAATGAGTAAAAAAGCAAAAGATTATGGAATAAAAATTTTAGGAGGAGATTTAGGAGAAGCAGATGATTTAATAATAAGTGGATTTTTAATTGGAATTTCAAAAAGAATAATAAAAAGATCTGGAGCAAATATTGGAGATATAATTGCAACAACAGGAAGATTTGGAAATACAAGTGCAGCATATAAAATATTATTAGAAGGTTTTTATGCACCAAGAAATTTAAGAAGAAAAATATGCAAAAGTATTTATGAGCCTAATGCAAAAATTAATTTTTTATCTATATGTGATTATGTAACATCAAGTATGGATTCAAGTGATGGACTTGCATATACATTAAATGAATTATCAAAATCAAGTAATTTATGTTTTAAAATATATAATATTCCCATAGCTAAAGAAGCAATAGAATTTGCAAAATTACATTCATTAAATCCTGAGGAATTAGCATTATATGGAGGAGAAGAATATGAAATTGTTTTTACAGTAAAAAAAGATAAATGGAATGAAGTTTTAGAAATTGCAAAAAATAAAAAATTTGAAATAATAAAAATAGGAGAAGTATTTCCTGGAAGAGGAGTATTTTTAGTAAAAAATTCAAAAGAAATAGAAATTCCTTATAAAGGATGGGAGCATTTCAAATGAGAGTATTAATAATAGATGGATATAATGATGAACCAGCAGGATTAGGTGTACCTCCTTATATTGATATATATCCAAGATATATTGCAGGAGCAATATGGACTTATGATCCATATGCTGAAATAATATATATGACAATAGATGAAGTTAGAAAGAATTTAAATAAAATAGAAAAAATATCATCTAAATGTGATATATCTATATTAATAGCAGGAGTTGTTGTACCTGGAAAATATTTAGGAGGAAATCCTGCAAATTTAAAAGATGCATTAAATCTTCCTAATTTCTTAAAATCAAAATATATTTTTTTATGTGGACCTGCAGCAAAATTTGGATTTTCAAAAGGAGGAGGAAGTATTGCTTTTCTTCCAAAGAAAATTTATGATTTATATGATTTAGTAATAAAAGGAGATGCTGAAGTTGTAATTTATGATTTTTTAAAAAATAAAAATATTAATGAAAATCTTATGAGAGAAAATATGGATTCAATAAATGAATTTTCTATAAGAGGAGCAAAAATAATTCAACAACATCCATATTATCCTAATGGATTAATATGTGAAATTGAAACATTTAGAGGATGTCCAAGAGCTATTACTGGAGGATGTTCTTTTTGTATTGAACCAATTTATGGATTACCAAAATTTAGAAGTATAAAAGGAGTTGTTGATGAAATTTCTTCTTTATATTCTTATGGAGCAAGAAATTTTAGAATAGGAAGACAACCTGATATTTTAGTTTATCAATCTGATGAAAATTATAGACCATCTCCAGAAAATATAAAAAAATTATTTTCATCAATAAGAAGAAATGCTCCTAATATTGAAGTATTACATATTGATAATGTAAATCCTTCTACAATATATCAATATCCAAAGGAATCTGAAGAAGTATTAAAAATAATAGTAGAATATCATACACCTGGAGATGTTGCAGCATTAGGAATTGAATCTGTTGATGAAGAAGTAATTAAGAAAAATAATTTAAAAGTTGATAGAGAAGGAGCAATGTTCTCTATAGAATTAATAAATAAAATAGGAAGAGAAAGAGGTGAAAATGGACTTCCTCATTTACTTCCTGGAGTAAATTTTGTTTATGGACTTCCTGGAGAAAGTAAAAAAACATTTGAAGAAAATTTTGAATTTATGAAAGAAGTATTAGAAAGAGGATTATTAGTAAGAAGAATAAATTTAAGACAATTAATGATTTTACCATTTACAAGAGTTTCATCATTTGGAGATTATCTTATTAAAAAACATAAAAAATTATTTATAGAACATAAAAAGAAAATGAGAAATGAAATTGATCTTCCAATGATTAAAAAAATTGTACCTACATATACTATTATGAAAAAAGTAAGAAGTGAAGTTGTAGAAGGAAATATCACATGGGCAAGACAAATTGGTTCTTATCCTATATTAGTAGGAATACCAAGAAAATTACCTATAGGATTATTTTTTGATGTAGTAGTATTAGATCATGGTCCTAGATCTGTTAGTGCATTACCCATACCAATTAAAATTAATTCACTAACAATAAAAGAACTTAAAACAATTCCTGGTATAGGAGAAAAAAGAGCTGCTTCTATAATTAAAAAAAGACCATTTTTAAATAAAGATCAATTATTATCTTGTATTGATAATCCACAAGTAATTAAGCCAATAATTAATCTTATTGATTTTTCATAAAATTTATATTTTTAATAATTAATTTATCATTATGAATTTATTAGAATTAATAATTGGAATAGTACAAGGAATAACTGAATTTTTACCAATTTCAAGTTCAGCTCATATGATAATAATAAGTAAATTAATTAATTCCTCTGTTAATATTATTTCAGCTCATATTGGTACATTAATTCCAATTATTATTTACTTTAGAAATGATATTTTTAAAATAATAAAAGCTTTTTTTAGCTTTAATACAAAAGATGAAAACTTTAAATTATTTATTTATATTATAATTGGAAATATTCCAACAATTATAATTTATTTATTATTAAGAAATTTTAATTTTATAAAATTTATTCCTTTTGCTTTCATTTTAACAGGAATTCTTTTATTACTTACATATAATAAAAAAGGAAGTAAAAATATTGATTTAAAATCATCATTATTAATAGGATTATTTCAAGGAATTTCTATTATTCCTGGAATTTCAAGACTTGGAGTAACAATTTCTATTGCTTTATTAAAAAATATTAAAATTGAAGAAGCATTTAAATTTTCATTTCTTTTATTTATTCCTATTATAATTGGTGGAATAATAATAGAAACAAATCTCAATATTAACATTATATTAATATCAATGATATTTGGATTTATTGGAATTTATATATTAAAAAAGCTATTGAATAGACTTTACTTATTTTCTATATACTGTTTTTTAATTGCAATAATAAGCTATTTTATAATATAAAAATGGCGGGCCTGGAGGGATTTGAACCCTCGACCAATGGGTTAAGAGCTTCGGCCTTAAGTCCACCGCTCTACCTTGCTGAGCTACAGGCCCTATTTTACTAATAAAAAAGCAAAAATTTAATAATTTTTCCATTTTTCTAATTGATTGAAATGACATTAAATTTTATTGGTTTAGGAGTATATGATGAAAAAGGAATTACTTTATATGGATTAGAACTTGCAAAAAACTCAGATATTATATTTTTAGAAAAATATACAAGTATAATACCATATCTCAATATAGACTCATTAGAAAAAATTATTGGTAAGAAAATAATTATTATTGATAGAAAATTTATTGAAGATGGAGAAATAATTTTAAAAAAAGCAAAAGATTATAATGTATCAATATTAACACCAGGAGATCCATTTATTGCTACAACACATATTGAATTGAGAATAAGAGCTGAAAAACAAGGAATTAAAGTAAATATTGCTCATGCACCATCAATAATATCTGTAATTCCTGGAGAAATTGGATTACAAAATTATAAATTTGGAAAATCTGCAACTATAACATTTCCTGATAATTATTCAGAAGTACCATATGATACTTTAAAACAAAATCTTTCCTTAGGATTACATACATTATTCTTTTTAGATTTAAGAGAAGATAAGTATATGTCAGTAAATGATGGATTAGCTATGCTTATGGAAATGGAAAATAGAAGAAAAGAAAATATTATAACTTCAGATATGTTAGTAATTGGAATTGCAAGAGTAGGTGGTCCAAATCAATTTATAAAAGGAGGAAGAATTTCTGATATAATAAAAATTGATTTTGGACCTCCACCTCATTGTATAGTAGTACCAGGAAAATTACATTTTATGGAAGAAGAAGCATTAATTATTTTTGCAAAAGTTGATAGAGAATTATTAAAAAATAGGAGGATATAAAATGAATAATGCTAAAGATTTATTAGAAAAATATATAAAAAATACTGAAAAAGTATTTGAAAAAATGAAAATTATTCCTCCAAATGATTTATTAATTAAATCTGCTTTAGAATATAATATTTCTTTATCAAAAAGTTATTTTGAAGATTCTAAATATTATTTTAATAAAGGTGAATATATTACTGGAATAGTATGTATTGCTTATTGTGAAGGAATATTAGATGCATGTAAAAATTTTGGATGGATAAAATGGGATGATGAAAAATGAGAGTATTAGCTGCAGGATGTTTTGATCTTTTACATTATGGACATTTAAGATATCTTGAAGAAGCAAAAAAATTAGGAGGAAAAAATGCAGAACTAATTGTTGTTGTTGCAAGAGATTCTACAATTATTAAAAGAAAAGGTCATCCTCCAATAATGAATGAAGAACATAGAAGAGCATTAGTTGAAGCATTAAAACCAGTAGATAAAGCAATATTAGGAAGAGAAGATTTTGATATTATTTCTATTATTAATGAAGTTAAACCTGATATAATTGCATTAGGTTATGATCAAAAAGATTTAGAAGAAATTTTATTGAAAATGAATTTAAATATTAAAATTGTTAGACTTGAAAAATATGGAAATATAAGCTCATCAATGATTAGGGAAATGATTAAATCATTACCTTTAAATAAACCAAATCACCATCCTTAAGATTGTATTTCTTTCTAATATTTTCTTCTGATATTACTTCTATTACATCTTTATTATAATGAGTTCTATCAATTAAAAGTAAAGCACCATCAATTTCATCATATATTTTTACTTTAAAACACTTAACATTACCATAACTTCTTTCACCATTTACAAATCCTTTTATTAATATTCCAGGAAGAATTTCAAGTTCTTTTCTTACTTTAATATCTTCTAAGGATTTTAATTTTAAATTTAATGTACCAGGAAATGGTTTAAATCCAAGTTTTTCTTCAAATTGCTTATAATATCCAGGTCTTGTAACATAATAAGCTCCTTCTCCAAATCCAGTAAATACATAACCTTTAATAAAATAAAATTTTTCTTTTTCTTCAAATCCTTCTTTTAATCCTCTATATACTTCTTTTAATATATTAAATCCTTTTTCTGTTATTGTTATTAATTGACCATTTTTTCTTATTTCTCTTTCAATATATCCTCTTTTTAATAATTCTAAAATTCTTCTTGATGCAGTTTGTTGAGAAACTCCTAAAATTTTTCCTAAATCTTCTGTTCCTATTAAAATACTTCCTTTATATCCTCCTAATTTAAATAAATAATATAATGTAAACCATAATTCACTTTCTATTAATTCATTATTCATTTTCATTATCCCTTTTTGCTATATTTTTTGATATATTATGAGCTAATCTTAATGGTTCAGGAAGACTATATTTTGTACAATTCTTTATAATATTATAAGCATCTTCTAATGTTATTAAGTTTCCTATACTTATATAGAAGTTTTTATATTTTTTAGCAATAATTTCATTATTAAATAATACATTATCATTTATTACTTTAAATCCTTTTATTAATTTTTTTGCAATACCTATAGTTGGAACATTAAAACAAACTCCAAAATGTGTAGCAATTCCACATTTTCTTGGATGACAAATTCCATGTCCATTTATTATATATAAATCTGATTTTGCTTTTTTAATTAATTCAAATAAAAATGGCATTTCTCTAAATCCTAAAAATGTTGGTATATAAGGAATAGGAGGTTTTTTCTTAGTTATTACTACATCTATTAATTTTAAATCTGGATATGAAAGTATTACTGCAACTCCATATCCAAAATCATTTTTATATGATACATCCATACCACAAATAGTTTTAGGTTCTTTTTCTAATTTCTTTTTTATTATTTTTCTTGATATTAATATTTGAGCATTAATTGCTTTTTCTATATCAAACATATTTTGAATATATTCCTATAAATACAGGTCCTCTTATATCAATTCTTCCTCTTTTACTTGTAATATATCTTAAAGCAACATCAGTTAATGATAAATTTATATCACTTAATTGTTTTACCATTCTTACTCTCATTTCTATTTCTCCATATTTTTCAATTCTTGCTGCTGCAGCTTTTGCTATAGCATCTAAAAATCTTATTCCTGTTCTTACTCCTTTTTCTTTTGCTTCTTTAATAATTTCAATATTTTCTAAGCCTTTTTCAGGTACTCCAATTATATTACCATTATAAACATAAACTTCATTAAAAGCAGCAGGTCCAACAAGTTTTACATTAGGATCTTTTTCAAATACTTTTACAATTATATTTTTTCCTAAAATTTTTCCTTCATATGCTATAAATTCACATGGACTATTAGCATCTTTATTTTTTTCTATTGTTCTTATAATTGCTTTTTCAATAAGAATTCCTTCTTCTGTTTTTGGTTCTTCTATAAATCTTATATGCTTTACAAGTTCTTCATCAGATAATATCCATTCTCCATAAAATTGAGGATATGCTAATTCTCTTAAATCTTTATATCCATACAATAATGCAGCAATTCTTTCTACTCCAATTCCAATATTTAATACAGGATATTCTATTTCATATCTTGCTAATGCAATAGGACTATATAATCCAAAATCTATAACTTCAAACCAATCAGAATTTCCTATTTTTGCAAATACTTCATATTCAGTACCAGGTGCATAATATTTTGCAGTTACTTTTTTTCTTTCAAATTTAATTTCACTAAATCCAAGTCTTTTAAGAATTTCATTACAAATAATTTTTCCATCTTCTACTGATACTTCTTCATCCATAATAATTGATGATGCAACATGATGAAATCTTAAATGTTTTTCATCTTCTTTTTGTTCTCTTCTTGCTCTTAATCCAATAGAAAATAACATTATTGGTTTTTCAAGTTTATGTTGAACTGCAGCACATGTTAAAAACCATGCACTTGTCATATGAGATCTTAATAATTGTCTTGATGGAATAGGTTCAAGTTTTCTAAATTGAGGAAAAACATCATTTAATATTTTTAATGCTAAAGTATCTTCTATATTTAATCCTTCTGAAATTTTTTCTACTAAATCATCACCATCTATTTTTCCTTTTTTATAATCATGTAGTATACTTTTTAATTTCTTAATACTTTCTTCATCTACTGGAACTCCAATTTCTTTTAATTTTTCAATTTCATCTTTTCCTATTCCTATATCAGGTCTAGGAAGTGTTGCAAGATAATAACATCTATCTAAAATTGCAGGAGCTTCTCTTCCATATTGTTTATAAATATCAACTTCATCAACTACCATTGGATTTATTACTTCATCAAATCCTAAATCTAAATAAATTTCTCTTAGCTTATTAATTGTTTCCATTATTATATGAGGTTTTCCTCTTCTTCTTATTCTAAATGCTCCTTTTCCTTCAATAACTAATTCTTTCCATGCTTTTTCAAAATCTTCATCTGCTTTTCTTAATACTTCTTTTATATTTATCTTCATATAATCACCATTATTTTTTATATGAATTTATTATTAATTTTGTATGAGATATAAATGTTAAATCTGCTTTTGTATCTTCTACAATTTTTCTTATAATATCTATTTTTCTCTTAATATTTGGTAAAACACCTTTTGCAAATTCAAATCTTTTAATCATTACATATATTTCATCCATTATTTCTAATATTTTTTCAGATTCCTTAATATTATCTTCTCTTAATAAATCAAGTATATATCTTCTTAATTCACCTACAGAATCTGTAAGTCCATTTATATATGAATCTAAAGGAATTTCTAATTCTTTTGGTGATAATATTTTTCCTTCTTTTATTAAATAAAATGTTAAAATAGCTTCAGCATATTCTTGTATTGCTTGTGGTAATGGACCTGTATACATAAATTCAGGAAATTCTTGACATAAACTAAATGCTTCTTTTAATATTTTTTCAATTATTTTAATTAATTCAAATGCTTTTTCAAAATCTCTTCTATGAATAAAAATAATAGCTTTACTTGAATTTCTTATAATTTCTCTTGATTTTAATATTAATGCTTCTCTTTTTTCATCTTTTTTCTTTAGAAATTCTTCTATTTCTAATACTACATCTTCTGAAATTATTTTCATAAAATTACCTTATACTATCTCCTAATTAACTTTTTAATAGTACAACTCTACTTGCTTGAACTTCATCAATAATTTCATAATTTATTTTTTCAGCTAATTTCTTTGAAAATAATAAAACTTCTTCATGAGTTGGCATAGCATCTTCTTTTAATCTCCATGTTGAACATCCTAAATGCATATATGCTTTTACTTCAATATATTTTGGCATTCCAATTTTTATTAATTTTGCATAACCATCAATTTCATTCATATTTAAATTTCTTACTAATGTAATTCTTATTACTGTTCTACAATTAAAACTTCTTAATAAAGAAATAGATTTAATAAGCTTATTCCAATTATCATCATAAACTGGTCTACATACTTTTTTATAAATTTCTTCTGAAGGTGCACTTAATGAAATATAAAGCTGAGTAGGTTCTTTTATTTTCTCTAAAACTTCAGGTCTTGTACCATTTGTTACTAAAAATGTTGTCATTCCCATTTTATGATATTCTTCTATTAATTCACTAATTCTCGAATAAAGTGTAGGTTCACCACTTAGACTAATAGCTACATGTTTTGGATTTAATGCTTCTTCTAAAATTTCTTTTTTAACTTTTGGATTTCCTTTATATCCTATTAATGCTCTTCTATGAGCTTTTATTGATTCTTTTGCTATAAATTCTGGATCATCTTCTTCAATTAATAAACTTCCATTCCATGATATTCCTCTTTCACCTGGTAGTATTCTCCAGCAGTAAATACATCTATTTGTACAGTATACTACTGATGGACTCATTTGAAGACATCTATGAGTTTTTATTCCATAGAATTTTCCTTTATAACAAATTTCTCCTTCAGTAAGTGCTTTTCTTACCCAATGACAAGTTTTTACAGCAGAATGTTTTCCAACAATTTGATATCCTTGTGATTTTAATATTTTTAATAATTCATCATTCATTTTTATCTTACTGGAATAAATTCTTCTCTTGATCCATTTTTAGATATTATTACAATATCTGTTCCATCTCCTGATGTTATATCTCTTGAAATTGCAGCTTTCATTGCTTTTATTGTTAAATTTCTTGCATCATCTAAACTCATATTATCTTTGTATTCACTTTCTATAACACTTATTGCTAATACTCCTCCTGTTCCTATTGCAACATATTTATCTTCTATTAAAGATCCTAATTGATCTAATACAAATAATTTACAACCTTCATCATCTATTCCTCCAACAATAGTTTCAGTAAATACAGGAAATGGTCTTTGTGCATATAATAAATTAGAAAGGAATTTTGCTGCAGATCTTACACTCATTCTTCTACGACTTTCTAATTCATATAATCTTATTTCAGAAGCTAATCTTCTTAATATTGCTTGAGCATCTGAAATAAGACCAGCAAAAGCAACTCCTATTCTATCATTTACTAAAAATACTTTTTTTCCAGCTTTACTCATTACAGTAAGACCATAGGAAATTCTTTTTTCTGATGCTAATATTACACCATCTTTAAATACCATTCCTATTGTAGTTGCTCCAATAGGTATTTCTTGAGGCAAAAATAAATCCCCCTTTTCATAAAGTTAATAAAGTGATAAATAAGCTTGTTGCTCAGAAACATATTAAATAAAATAAAATGGACTGAAGGATTAGAAGGAGTAGAAATTATTATACTTCATAGAGGTGCTTATGAAAATAAAAAAGTAATAAAAGGAGAGGAAATTAAAGATATTGCACCAAGAGCAATAATATGTAAGGATGATACTATAATACCATATCATAGAGTATTATGTATAAAAAAGAATGGAGTAATCATTTGGAGTAAAAGAAAATGAAGCAACCATTTGAAGATCTTCCAACAATATTAAATTCTGAAGAGCTAATAGAAAAAATAATAAAAGAAGTATATAGTATTGATGAGAGTGATTATAAAAAAAGAGAAATATTAAGAATAAAAAGAGCAAGAAGAATTTCTACTAGATATTTAGAAAATATTGTAAGAGCTTTTCCTTCAATTGATAAAATTCATCCATTTTATAGAGAAATGATTGAAATAATTTATGGAGTTTCAAAATTAAAATCATTATTAGGAAGAATAAGTAGAGTAGCAAGAATAATAAAAGAAATTGCAGAAACATCAATTTCAGATATAAAAAATTCTAATGATTTAAATGAAATGAAAAAAATAAGAAAAGCATTTCTTGGAAGAATGGCATCATTAATTAGAAAAATAGAAGAAGATTTATCTGATTTATCAAAAATAAGAGAAAAACTAAAAGATCTTCCAGCTATAGATCCTGAATTACCTACTATTATTCTTGCAGGTTATCCTGGTGTTGGAAAATCAACAATTGTTAGAGCAATATCATCAGCTAAACCTGAAGTAAGATCATATCCATTTACTACAAAAGAAATAATTGTTGGACATTTTTATTCTAAAGGAAAAAAGATACAAATTATTGATACTCCTGGATTATTAGATAGACCTATTAAAAGAAAAGAAGAACAAATGGCAATATCTGCTTTAAACTATATCAATGGAAAAATTGCTTTTATAGTTGATGTTGCAGAATCTAATGGATTTACATTAGAAGAACAAAAATCTCTTTATGAAAACTTAAAAAAATTATTAAAATCAGAAATTATTGTTTTCTTTAATAAAGTAGATATAGCAAATAATGAAAAAATTTCAAAAGCAGAATTATACTTTGGTCCTTGTGTAAAAATGATAGCAACAAAAGGAGTAGGATTAAATGAATTTATTAATTTATTAACTTAAACTTATAATTGCCTTACCATTAAATCTCTCTATTTTCCATTTTATATTCATAATTTTTTCAGTTAGCCATAGCATTGTTTCAGTATGTGATGTTATATAAGATACTCCAATTTTAGAATTTCCAGCAATTGCCATATATAATATAAGCATATCTCCCATATGTCTATCAATAGCCATTTCACTTTTTATTTCTTCTAATAGCTTATTTCCAGCTTCTTTTCCAACTTCTTCTGCAGGTTTTCCTTTTGCACCTATTGCATCTGATCCTATTTTAAAATTATTTTCAGTCCATAATGTAATTCCACTTCCAACTCCTTCTCCTACGCTTTTTTCTTCTTTAATTTCTACTGGTGCAATATCTTTTAGTAATTCTTTAGCTGCATTTGCTTGTCTTTTTGCTACATGATCTGGAAGATTTGTACAATGAGAAATTCCTCTTATAATAGGTATTTCTTCTCTTTTTATAGCAATTATTGGATTTATTTTTTCTATAGGCTTTACATATAATATTACTTTTCCTCCTCCTCTAGGATAATATCCTCTTTTTATCAATTCTATATTTGCATTAATTCCTATTTTCTTAAGATTTTCAATTACAACATATCTAAAATAATCAATAGTAGGACTCCATGGTACATCAGTTCCTCCAATTATAGTAACTTTTGATTCTTTTTCAGCAAAAGATAAAATTGGAATAATTGTCTGCATTACAAGTGTTATACTTCCTGCAGTTTTTATATCAAAAAAGTATTCTCCTCCTCTTATTTCTCTTGGATTAAAGTATATTGTTGTACTACCTATGTTTAATCCTTTTGCTTCAGCATTAGTTATTTCTACTGCTGCTTTAATTGCAGTTAAATGCTGATGTTGAAGTCCTGGATTTGGTCTTTTTGCTCTTATATTATAAATTTTAATTGGTTTTTTTGTTATACATGAAAGTGCAATTGCACTTCTTAAAAGTTGTCCTCCACCTTCTCCATATGAGCCATCAATTTCTATAATCATATTTAAAAATAAGAGAGAAATATTAAAAATATTTTATGATGAAATTTTCCATGGTGAAAACAAAATTAGGATGGATTGGATTTATTTATAATGAAAAATTAGTAAGAAATTCAATTCCTTTTGAAAATCCTAAAGATGTAAAAGAATTCTTTAGAAAAATCTTTAAGAAAGAATTAATAGAAAAACCTAATGAAGTATTAGAAAATGAAATAATTAATGCTATAGAAGGAAAATCATTTAATATTAATTTTAATTTTACTTCAGATTTTCAGAAAAAAGTTTTATCAATTATTATGAAAATTCCAAAGGGTAAAGTAACAACATATAAATCTATAGCAATAGCTATTGGAAATGAAAAACTTTCAAGAGCAATTGGAAATATATTATTTAGAAATCCTTTTCCTATAATAATTCCATGTCATAGAGTAATAAGATCTGATAGAAAAATTGGAGGATATTCTTATGGAGAAGAATTAAAAGAAAAAATTTTAAGATTAGAAGGTATAGAAATTGAAAATAAAAAAGTTAAGGAGAAATATCTCCTGCCTTTAAATATGTTATTTTATCACTTTTAGAAATATCTCTAAGTCTTTCTACACCTTTTATTTCTTTTATTATTCTTACAACTGCAGGTGGAACAAGTTCTTCCCAATTTTCTCCTCTTATCATTCTTTTTCTTATTTCAGTACCAGAGTATTTTGATCTATCAAATAATGGAGGAGTTCTAACTTCAAATCCTTCCTCCATAAATAATCTTCTAGATAATGGATTTCCAGTATAAATTACATTAAATTTTGGTGTTAAAGCAATTACATGTCTTACCCATAAGGAATTATTCCATATATCAGGAATAGGAATTATATAATGACATTTATTCTCTAATCCTTCTTCTTTTAATGATTCAAAAATCATTGTTATTCTTTCTCCTGCAGTAAATGGATTTTCTAATGTATGACTTATTTGTGCACTTCCTACTCCAATTATTAATTCATCAACTTCTTTTAATATACATTTTATAACTTCTAAATGTCCTTTATGAAAAGGTTGATATCTTCCAATTATTAATCCTCTCATATTACATCACTTTTAATTTAATTTTATCACCTACAGATACTTTTAAAAAATCTTTTGCACTTCCTTCTCTTATAGATATTTCATAAAAATTACTACTTCCCTTTAAAATTATTAATTCTCCTTTATTAGCATAAGCATATGTTTTTACATATTTTAATTCATATAATTTATTATCTTTTTCTAGTAGTAATTTACAATTACTTAAATCAATATCTTTTTCTTCTATACTTAATACTAAATTTCCAAATCTATCTATGAATACTATTTCACATTCTATATTATCTTTATGAATTATTTTAAAAAATTCTAAATCATTAAAATTATTAATTTTATTTCCTATTTTCTCAAAATTTCTTTCTTTTGCAAGAAAAGCTGCTGCAGGTGCAAATATATCTCTTCCATGAAATGTTGATGATACATAAGGTAGTGATACTTTTATTTCTCTTATTTCTATTATACCATCATCTTTTGCAGCTGGAATTAATATACCATTATCTGGTCCTATAAAGTAATAATTTTTTGTTTTTATAGCAATAGCTTTTCTTTCAGAACCAACACCAGGATCAACTACTGCCACATGAATAGTTTCTTTTGGAAAAAATTTATATGATGAATATAAAACAAAAGCTCCACTTTTTATATCAAATGGAGGAATATCTGAACTTATTTCAATTATATCAACATTTGGAACTATTGTTTTTATTACACCTTTAACAATTCCAACATATGGACTTCCAAAATCTGTTACTAATGTTATAATCATAATATTTCTTACGAGAGATTTATATATAAAATTTAATTAGAATATAAAATCTAAAAAGAGGTGTAATAATGAGTACACATAATTTACTAATGATACCTGGTCCAACAAATGTTTCACAAAGAGTTTATACAGCAATGTCTAAACCATTAATAAATCATAGAGGAGAAGAATTTAGAAAATTTTATATTTCATTATTAGAAAATTTAAAGAAAATATTTCAAACAGAAAATGATGTATTTGTACTTACATCTTCTGGTACTGGAGGAGTAGAATGTGCTGCAAGTAATATTCTTTTACCAAATGAGAAAATAATTGTTCCTGTATTTGGAACTTTTAGTGAAAGATTTTCTGAAGCTTTTAAAACATATGGTTGTAATGTTATTGAAATTAAAATTAATCCAGGAGATGCTCCTTTATTAGAACATATAGAAGATACTATAAGAAAAAATCCTGATGCAAAAGCAGTAGGTATTGTTTATAATGAAACATCTACAGGTGTTACTGTAAGAGATTTACCAAAAATATGTGAAATTGCTAAAAATAATGGTATGATAACTATTGTTGATGCAATATCAATTCTTGCAGGAGATGATCTTCCAGTAGATAAATGGAATATAGATGTATGTATAGGAGCATCTCAAAAATCTCTTGCTGCACCTCCAGGATTAGCACTTATATCTGTAAGTAAAGATGCATGGAAATTAATAGAAAGAGCAAAACCAAGAAGTGATTACTTTAATTTAATAAAATATAGAGAATATAGAGATAAACAAAGAGAAACACCATTTACTCCTGCTATTAATTTATTCTATGCTTTAGATGAAGCTATTAAAATGATTCTTGAATATGGATTAGAAAAATGGATAGAAAGACATAAAATTTCTTCAAAAGCTTATTATCTAGCATTTTCATCTATGGGTCTTTCATTTTTTGCTAAAGAATATTGTAGATCTAATACAGTAATAGCTATTAATGTACCAAATGGAATATCAGGAAAAACTTTTAGAGAATTATTATTAAATAAATATGGAATAGTAGTTGCTTCAGGTTTTGGAGAATTAAAAGATAAAATAATTAGAATAGGAAATATGGGAATTATAAATGCAAGAAATGTACTTACTGTAATATCATCTATAGAATCATCACTATATGAACTTGGTTATAATATAAATCTTGGTATTGGAATAAGTAAAGCCATACCTATAATTAAAGATCTTAAATAATTCTTCTTCCATATTTATAAGCAATAGAACATGAACCTTCAAAACTTACCATACATGGACCTATAGGATGATTTGGATTACATATTTTTCCAAATAAAGGACAATCATATGGAGTTATAATTCCTTTAAGAACATCTCCACATCTACAACCATTTGGCATATAATCTACTGGTTCTATATTCATATCAAATATTTTAATTGCATCATATTCTTCATATTCATTTTTTAATTTTAATCCAGAATTTTCAATTAAACCTATTCCTCTCCACCAAGAATCTTTTACTTCAAATACTTTACTTATTATATTTAATGCAATTACATTTCCTTCTTCTTTTACAGCTCTATTATATTCATTATGAACATAATATGTTCCTTTTTTTATTTGTTCTATAATATTTAATATTCCAATAATAACATCTAATGGCTCAAATCCTGCTATACACATAGGTTTTTTATATTTTTCAGCAATTCTTCTATAAGGTCTTACTCCTATAATTGTTGAAACATGACCAGGACAAATAAAACCATCTATTTTATGTCCTGTTTTTAATAGGAATTCCATGGCTGGTGGTATAAGCTTATGAGTTACAAATACACTAAAATTTTTTGGAGGTCCTTTTAATATTTCTATAGCAGTTGTAGGAGCTGTTGTTTCAAATCCAATAGAAAAATGTATAACTTTTTTATTTTCTTTTTTTGCTATTTTTATACTTTCTAATATACTATAAACAATTCTTATATCTCCTCCCATAGACTTTGCTTCCATTAATGATGTTTTTACTCCTGGCACTCTAAAAATATCACCAAAAGTTGTTATTATTACATCTTCTTTAAGTGATAATTCAGCTAAAGCATCTATTTCACTTGCTGGTGTTACACAAACTGGACATCCAGGTCCTGCTATAACTTCAATATTTTCAGGTAATAAGCTTCTAATTCCAAAATGAGTTATTGTCCATTCATGAGTTCCACATACATGCATTATTTTTATTTTTCCTAAATCTTTAGATTCTTCTTTTATTTTTCTTACAACTTTTTCAATTATTTCTTTATTTCTAAATTGAATTAAAAGCTTATCATTTGCCATAATTCAATCAGCTCTTTTGCTTCTTCTTCATTTATTTTTGCTATAGCATATCCAGTATGTACTAAAACATAATCTCCTTCTTTTACATCTTTTACTAAAGCAATAGATATTTCCTTTTTTATTCCACCTACATCTACTTCTGCTAGTTCTCCTTTTATTTTAATAATTTTAGCAGGAACTGCAAGACACAATTTAAGCACCTTATAAGATTAAAATTTAAAAGACTAATAAATAATTATAACTAATATGAAAATCTTAGCTTTATCTGATATACATGGAAATGAATACTTTTTAAGAAAAATATTATTAGAAAATAAAAATAATATTGATGCTATAACAATTTCAGGAGATATAACAAATTTTGGAAATTATAATGATTTAAAAAATATACTAAGTATTATTGATGAAGTAAATATTCCATATTTTTATGTATTAGGAAATTGTGATCCAAAAGAATTTAAAAATGGAATAGAATCAAAAGGTATTTGTGTAGAATCTAAATGTGAAAAAATAAATGATATAACTATACTAGGTGCTGGTGGTTCTACATTTACACCTTTTAATACATTATTTGAAATAAGTGAAGATGAACTTATTAATAATTTAAAGAAAGCAATTTGTAAGGAAATTACTATTTTACTAACTCATAATCCACCATTTGCATCTATTGTAGATCTTACAAGACATAAAATTCATGTTGGAAGTAAAAAACTAAGAGAATTTGTATTACAATATTCTCCTAAAATTTATCAATGTGGACATATACATGAAGCAAGAGGAAAGGAAATTATTGGAAATACTTTAGTTTTCAATCCAGGTCCTGTAATGCGAGGTTATTATGCTATTATAGACTTAAAAAATATTAATGTTGAGCTAAAGTCTGTTTCATTATAAGCTCTAAATATGTTTCTTTTATATACTCTTTTATTCCAAGAATTTTTATTATTTTAAAAATTTCTTCTTCACTTCCTTCTATTTCTATAAATTTTCCAAGATTTTCTACATCATCAATAAAAATTTTTACATTTCCTAGAGAAAATTCCTTTCTCTTTTTTCTTACTATACACATTCTTTTAAATCCAAGTCTTTCTAGTATTTCAATTATTGTTTCTTCAACTTTTGTTTCAATTTCTTCTCTTTTCTTTACTTTTCCTTCTTCTCTTTTTCCTTTAAAAGTTAATATAAAATTATTTTCTTCTTTTCTTAATCTTAATGCTTCATCACTTTTCTTAAAGTCCTTACATGGATGTTCAAAATAAATATCTTCTTGAAATACTTCTCTTAAGAAAATTCCATTATTTTCAATAATTTTTTTACTTATATCTTCTTCTATTTTTGCCTTTATTTCTATTTCTTTCATAGCAAAAAAAATTTTATAACTCATATTTAGTTTTTCCTCTATTGGTGTATTTAAAATGAATGTAAAAAATGGAGATTTTGTACTAGTAGATTATGTACTTAAGGTAAAAGATACTGGAGAAGTATTTGATGTAACTATAGAAGAAGAAGCAAAAGCTGCTAATGTATATAATCCAGAAGTAATTTATGAGCCAAGACTTATAATTGTAGGTGAAGGATGGGTAATAAAAGGATTAGAAGAAGCTTTAATTGATATGCAAGAAGGATCTGAGAAAACTATTGAAATACCTCCTGAAAAAGCCTTTGGTGAAAGAGATCCTTCAAAAATAAAAATTATTCCTGCTAGAGAATTAACAAAACAAGGAATTACACCAAAGCCAGGAATGAGAGTTAATATAAATGGAGCATTAGCTACAATAAGAAGTGTTGGAAGTGGAAGAGTTATAGTTGATTTCAATCATCCTTTATCAGGAAAAGTAATTATTTCAAAAATAATAGTAAGAAAAATAATTACAGATACCATAGAGAAAATAAGAGAATTAATACATATGAGAATTAGAAATGTACCAAAAGAAAAATTTATAATTTCAAGAATTGATAGTATTCTCACTATAGAAATGCCTGAGGAAACTTTCTTAATGGATGATATAAAGTATATTAAAAGAGGAATTGTAAGAGATATTGAAAAATACTTTAAAGAATTTACTTCAGTACAATTTATAGAAACTTATAATTTAAAACGTAAAGAACAACCAAAAGAAGAATCTAAAGAACAGACTACTAAATAACAACTACTTCTACTTTTACAATTTCTTTTCCACAAAAAGCCATTTCAGAAAGATCTTCTAATATTTTAATAATTTTTATTCTATCTCCTATATTTAATCCCAATGGCTTACATAATCCTCTTAATTTACACTTAAATTCATTACATTCAATCCATGAATATTTTATTATAGCTCCTTCTATAGCAATTTGTTTTCTTAAAGCAATTTCTATTGGTAATTCTACTACTTTTACTACATTTATTTTTTCATTAGATAATTGACAATAATGTTGCTTATCTCTTACTTCTATTACTTTATACTTTCTTCCTGGTACTAATCTTTCTAAACATATACTAAATAGCTTACATGATTTACATATTTCTGGTGGGTTAATAGCAATAAATTCCATTCCTTTTTTTGCATTTCCTAATAATGTTATTATTTCTCTTCCTTCCATAGAATCATCAACTACTCAATTACACCAGTAATTTCTGCAACTTTTATTGCAGCTTCTCTTGTTATTCCTTTTTCTCCTAATATTGTATATCTTTCAGGTCTTATTTTATGAGCAATTGTTAATGCCTCAATTATATCCTCATTATTAACTCCTAATTCTTTTGCTGTTACAGGAGCTCCTACTTTTTTTAGAACTTCTTTTATTTTCTTCCAATTTCCACCATGCAAATACATCATCATTATTGTTCCTATTCCACATCTTTCTCCATGAAATGTTTTATTTTTAGTAATTCTTTCTAAAGCATGAGCAAATAAATGTTCAGAACCACTACAAGGTCTACTACTTCCAGCAATACACATAGCATAACCACAACTTATTAATGCTTCTAATAATACTCTTAAACCTGCTTCTGATTTTTTTGCAATAAGTTCTGAATTTTTTGCTACTAATTTTGCAGACATTAATGCTAAAGAAGCTGCATATTCTCCATAATATTCTCCCTTAAGTCTATGTGCTAATCTCCAATCTCTTACAGCTGTAAACTTAGCAATTATATCACCTACTCCACTTACTAAATGTCTTTTTGATGTATTCATTATTACATCTGTATCTGCTATAAGAGCAATTGGAGGATGTGCCATAATAGAAGTAGAACTATTTTCTTTCTTTATTGAAGCAATAGGTGATGATATTCCATCATGAGATGGAGATGTAGGAATACTTATAAATGGTATACCTTCATTAAAAGAAGAAAGCTTAGCAACATCAATTGCTTTTCCCCCACCTACTCCTATTACAATTTTTGCTTTTATTTTTCTAATTATTTCTTCAACATTTTTTACTTCTTCAATTGTAGAATCTTTTATACAAAATAATTCAAGTGAAAATTCCTTTAGATCATTAGCTACTTTTTCTGCTATTGTTTTTGTAAATCCCTCACCAGATAGTATTAATAATTTATCTTCATTATTACTTATTTTTTTAATAATATGATTAATTTTTGTTAAAACACCTGAACCAATAATTACATATCTTGGTAAGTTAATTTCATGAATGCTCTCTTCCCCTAGAGTTTATACGTCATCCTTAAATATATGAATATCTTCATTAAATTGGTAGACTTCTAATTTTTGGAGGATGTAGAATTGTTTAAAGGAACAACAACAATAGGAGTAGTATGTAGAGATGGTATAATATTAGCTACAGATAGAAGAGTAACTTCAGGAATATATGTAGCTCATAAAAGAGGAAGAAAAATATATATACTTGATGATAATAAAGCAGCAACTATTGCAGGACTTGTAGCAGATGCACAAATGATTATGGACTTTTTAAAATATCAAATAAATCTAATGAAATTAGTAAATAGAGCACCAATACCAACTAAAGCAGTTGCTACACTTGCTTCTAATATATTATTTAGCTCAAGATATTATCCATATATTGTTCAATTTATTATTGCTGGAATAGATGGAGATGAACCAAAAATGTATGTATTAGATTGGTTTGGTACATTAACTGAAGAAAAATTTGTAGCAACAGGTTCAGGAACTCCATATGCTATTGGAGTATTAGAAGCTATATTAAAGAAGAATCCAACAATAGAAGAAGCACTTCCAGTAATTGCTAAAGCTGTAAAATCAGCTATAGAAAGAGATCCAGGAAGTGGAGAAGGAATAGATATATTAATATTAAGAAAAGAAGGAATAAAAGAACTAACTGATGAGGAAATTTCTAATCTTTTAAAATCTTAAGGTGTCGTTTAATTGATAGATACACTATCTGAAATAAAAAAAGTAATGACAAGAGAAATTCCACAAGAAGTTAATATTACAAAAATAGAATATGAAGGACCTTTTATAGTTGTTTATGTAAAGAATTTAAGTGCTATAATTGAAAAAAATGAATTAATAAAGAAAATTGCTCATGAAATAAAGAAGAGAATTATAGTAAGAGCTGATCCAAGTGCAAGAAAATCAAAAGAAGAAGCAAAAGCTATTATAGAAAATTTAATACCAAAAGAAGCAGAAGTAGTAGATATAAAATTTGATGAAGAAACTGGAGAAGTTACAATTCTTGCAAAAAATCTTGGATTAGTTATTGGAAAAAGTGGATCTACATTAAAAGAAATTGCTAGTAATACAGGATGGAGACCTAATATTGTAAGAGCTCCTCCTCTTAAATCAAAAATTATTGATCAGACTTTATACTTTTTAGATAAAGAAAGTGAAAATAGATTAAAATTCTTAAAAAATATAGGCATAAGAATACATAGACCATTATTATATAAAAATGGAATGATTACAATATCTGCTTTAGGAGGATTTAGAGAAGTTGGAAGACAAGCTATATTAGTAGAAACATCAAATAGTAAAGTATTAATTGATTGTGGTATTAAGCCTACAAGTACAGTTGATGAATTTCCTTTACTTGAAGAATTAGATGTAGAAGAACTTGATGCTGTTATAGTTACACATGCTCATTTAGATCATTGTGGTTTTATTCCCTTTTTATTTAAATATGGATATAATGGTCCAGTATACTGTACAAAACCAACAAGAAATTTAATGACATTACTTCAATTAGATTATCTTGATGTGGCAACAAAAGAAGGAAAACCTACACCATATGGATTAAAAGAAGTTAAAAAAGCACTTTTATCTACAATTCCATTAGATTATGGAGAAGTAACTGATATTGCTCCTGATATTAGATTAACATTTCATAATGCTGGACATATACTTGGCTCAGCTATAGTTCATTTACATATAGGAGAAGGTCTTCATAATATTGTTTATACTGGTGATTTTAAATATGCTAAAACAAGACTTTTAGAACCTGCTTCATCATCATTTCCAAGAATTGAAACATTAATAATAGAAAGTACATATGGTGCTCCTAATGATATAATGCCATCAAGAGAAGAAACAGAGAAATTATTTATAGAATATGTAAAAACAACAATAGAAAGAGGAGGAAAAGTCTTAATACCTGTACTTGCTGTTGGAAGAGCTCAAGAAATAATGCTTGTAATTGATGAAGCAATGAGACTTGGAACAATTCCAAAAGTTCCAGTTTATATTGAAGGTATGTTACAAGAAGTAACTGCAATTCATACTGCTTATCCTGAAAATTTAGCTCGTGATTTAAGAAATAGAATATTTCATAAAGGAGAAAATCCATTTTTATCTGAACAATTTATAAGTGTTGATGATAAAAGTGCTAGACCTGAAATAGCTGAAGGAGGACCATGTATTATAATGGCAACATCAGGTATGCTTACAGGAGGTCCTGCTTTAGAATATTTCAAATTATTAGCATCAGATAGTAAAAATACTATGATATTTGTAAGTTATCAAATTGAAGGTACTTTAGGTAGAGCAATACTTCGTGGTGCAAAAGAAGTAACATTAACAGATGCTTCTGGAAAAATTAATGTTATTGAAGTAAAAATGGATGTAAAAGCATTAGATGGATTTTCAGGTCATAGTGATAGAAAACAACTTTTGAGATTTATAAATAATCTATCAGTAAAACCAAAGCAAATAATAATTGCTCATGGAGAAGAATCTAAATGTTTAAGTTTAGCAGAAGCTATACATAAAATATTTAAAATAAATACTATTGTACCATATGTTGGAGAAAAAATAAGACTTGTTTAGTATATTACCAAAGATATGATAAATCTTTTCTCCATTCCTTCTTTAGTTCTTCTCTTACTGTTTCTTCTTCAGCTTCTTTAATTTTCTTTAATGTAATTTCAAATCCTCTTGCTTTTTCTTCTATATCTGTTAAATCAATTTTTATTCCTGTTATTGATGTAATTACTTCTACTAAAGCTTTTGCAGCTTTTATATCAGCATAATATCCATAGGTATATGGTAATGTTTCACTTAATAAACAAACACCAGGTATTCCCATTTCTTTAGCATATGTTAATATTATTCCATTAGCTCCTGATATACTTCCTCCACTCATTGGATAAACTCCATACTTTTTTAATGACTCCATTAACATTGGATCTGTTACTACACCATAAACTTTTGGTTCTCCAGATCTTCCTTCTACAACATATGCTGCCATTGCATATACCATTGATATTTTATATCTTTTCATTAATTCACTTATTATAAAATCTGATAGCTCATGTTGTCCTTCTGGTGTTATTGGTTGAGCATTTCCAGTAACAAATATAAAATTGCCTGAATAGAATAAATCAGTTCTTATTGGCTCAAATAAACCATTACTTTTTACAATTATAAATGATGGAAATGAATGAGAATATATTTCAGCAAATTTTTCTGCTTTTAATTTTTCTACAATATAATCAAGTGCAAATTTAGCTACATAACCTATTCCTGGAAATCCTACAATTAAGCACGGATTTTCTATTTTTATATCCTTTAGGAATTTTATTCTAATTGACATAATTTAAACTATTAAAAAAGTACTATAATAATCTATTGCAAATTTCCTTAATGAATAATTGATGAATTCTAGGATCATCAGTTAATTCTGGATGAAAAGCAGTACCAATTATACTTCCTTGTTTAACAGCTACAATATAATTTCCTAATCTTGCTAATACTTCTACATTAGGACCTACTTCTCTTACAATAGGTGCTCTTATAAATATTCCTCTAAATTTCTTTTCACCAATAATTGGAATTTCTAAATCAGCTTCAAAAGATTCTCTTTGTCTTCCAAAAGCATTTCTTTCAACAGTAATATCCATAACTCCAATTAATAATTGTTTTACTTCACCAACAACTCTATCATATACTTTTTTTGCTAGTAATACTAATCCTGCACATGTTCCTAAAACTGGCATTCCTTCATAAATTCTTTGTTTAATTAATTGAATTGTTTGACTTAAATTTGATAATTTTCCTATAGTTGTACTTTCTCCACCAGGTATTATAAGTCCATTAATTTCTTTTATTTCATCATATTTCTTTACTAATTTAACTTCTCCACTAATTTTCATACTTTCAAGTGCTTTTTTTGTCATTTTTAAGTGTTCTTCTATTGCTCCTTGATATGCTAATATACCTATTATCAAGATGTACCACGTTCTTGCATTCTTAATTCTAATGTCTTTATATCTAAGCCTATCATTGATTTACTTTCACTTATCATTTCTTGTGCTTCTGCAACTTTTTCAGGATTATCATAAAATGTTGTTGCTATAACAATAGCTTGTGCTCTTTCTAAAGGATCTTGTGATTTAAATATTCCTGAGCCAACAAATATTCCATCACAACCTAATGACATCATTAATGCTGCATCTGCAGGTGTAGCAATTCCTCCAGCAGCAAAATTTACTACAGGAAGTCTTCCTAATCTTCCAACTTCTTCTACAAGCTCATAAGATACTCTTAATTCTCTTGCTATTTTTATTAATTCTTGTTGATCACCACTTTCATAAATTGCTTTTATTCTTCTTATTTCATTATTTACTATTCTTATGTGTCTTACTGCTTCTGCTACGTTTCCTGTTCCAGGTTCTCCTTTTGTTCTAATCATAGATGCTCCTTCTTCAATTCTTCTTAAAGCTTCACCTAAATCTCTTGCACCACATACAAATGGTGTTGTAAAATCCCATTTCCATATATGTCTTTCTTCATCTGCTGGTGTTAATACTTCAGATTCATCTATCATATCTACACCTATTTCCTCAAGAATTTTAGCTTCATATGTATGACCTATTCTACATTTTGCCATAACTGGTATTGTTACATGATCCATTATTTCTTCTATAATCTTAAGACTTGCAGTTCTTGCAACTCCTCCTGCTTTTCTTACATCATATGGTAATTTTTCTAATACCATTACTGCAACAGCACCAGCTTCTTCTGCTATTTGAGCTTGTTCTACATTAGTTACATCCATTATTACTCCATGCTTTAGCATATGAGCAAATCCACGTTTTACTAAAGCACTACCTCTTTTTACTTCTACTCCTTCTAATATATCATATTTTAATCCTTTTGAGCTTTTAACTTCTGCAACTAAGGAGATCATTTTTATTCGTAAAAATAGAATAAAATAGAAATAGGATAAATACTTTTTTGTTAATTTTTTAACTGAAATGAAGAAAATAGATATAATTATAGTTCCAAATTTAAGATCTTCTTATGAAAAATTATCTGAATTCATATTAAATTCTAATTATGATGTTATATTTTTAAATTTTCCAAGATTTTTAAATTCATTAATAAGAGATTTTTCATTAAATAAAATAACATATGATGAATTAATAAATAAAATCTCTAAGATAATTCCAGAATATATAAATTCATGGCTATATATAAATGAACCAATAATAAAAATACTAAATAAAGTAAATTCAGAAGTATATTGTTACTTAGAAGAATTTGATAAAATAATGGAAAATTCTATTAAAATTGCTACATTAACATTAAGATCTAGAATTACTAATAAAATTAATATAAAAGAATGGTTAGAAGTTTTAAAAGAATCAGGTACTGATATAGAATCAATTGTAGAATTTATTAATATTAAATCATATGGAAAAAGTTTATGTGTAGTAGGATTATCACCATGGAAATTAGCAAAAAGATTAAGAGAGCTTGGATTTGATGTTAAAATTAAATCAATAGAAAGAATTTATTATTTAAAACCATTAGAAATTTTATCTATTCTTTTAGAAAAAGGAAAATTTAATGAAAAATTAGCTGAAGAATTAATTAAAGAACATATAAGATTTATTTATGATTTTGTTATAACTCATGAAAATATAGATAAAGCATATTTCTCATGGATAAGTCAAATAGGAAAATTTTTAATTATTTGAATTAAAAAAGATAAACATTTGTACATAGAGGATATCAATAATGAAGAAAAAAATAATATTTATTTTATTAATAGTTCTTAGTATTATTATAATTTCAAGTAGTTGGTATTTATTTCAATCAAGAAATATTATAGCTCCTGATTTTTCTTTAACTGATTTAGATGGTAATATATTCAGATTAAGTGACTTTAAGGGTAAAATTGTTATTATAGATTTCATGGATGTTTGGTGTTTACCATGCAGACAGCAAATACCCCATTTAAAAGTTATTTGGGAAAAAGAAGATTATAGAAATAAAATTGTTTTATTATCAATTGAAGTTAATGTAGTTATACCTGAAGAAATATTAAAGGAATTTCGTAAGGAATTTCCATATGCAACATGGATTTGGGCAAAAGATAAAGCCAATGAAAGTATTGCTAGTCTTTATCAAGTTTCTTATATTCCAAAAATAGTTATTATTGATCAATATGGTTATATTAGATTTGTACATACTGGTTTAACAGATTCTTCAATTTTAATTCAAGAAATAGATAAATTATTAACTTAATAGGTGATATAATTTGATTTCTGAATTAATACTCATATTTTTAGCAGGAATGTTAGCACTTTTTTCACCTTGTAGTTTTCCAATGCTTCCAGGTTATATATCTTATTATTTAGGAGCTAAAATTTCCTTAAAAAGAGCAATTTTTGGTGGAATTGTATGTATATTAGGTCTTTTTATAGTATTTTTTATAATAGGTCTTATTGTTTTCATATTTCGTATTTTTATAATTTCATCATTTCTTGGATTTATAGCAGGTATAATCATAATTTTTATGGGAATAAGCATGATAATTGAAATTAAATTTCCAAAATTTTTTATAATTTCAAGAACTCCAAGACAAAAAGGTCTAATAGGTCTTTTTCTTTATGGTATTGCTTATGGATTAGCTACTTTTGGTTGTTCAGCTCCAATAACTCTTTCTATTATTTTTTATTCAATTGCTATAAGTTCTCCTCTTTATGGTATAATAGCATTTATTATTTATACTATTGGCATGGGGATTCCAATAATTATAATTACGATTCTTATAGCTAAGACTAAAAATCTTATTATTAAAAGAATAATGAAAATAATACCTCAGTTACAAAAAATAAGCGGTATAGTTCTTATTATGATAGGTTCTTATCTGATTTATTCCTACTATGTTTCATATAATTTAATATAAATTCTAATTTTGATAAAATTATGATAATGGTGCGGGGAGTGGGATTTGAACCCACGAAGGCCTACGCCATAGGAGCTTACTGGGGTTATACCTCTCAGTCCTACCCCTTTGACCTGGCTTGGGTATCCCCGCTCATTATATTTTAATAAAGAACTAACCTTTATCTCTATCGCATAATAAAAAAGAATAAAAGTGAATATAAAATTACTAAAAGTTATGACAATAGAGGAATTAATAAAATTAGCAGAAAAAATTAATGATAATAATCTAAGAGAAAAAGTAATTGATTTAATTAAAAATCCAAAACTTACTTTTTTAGAAACTCCTAATGATTATATTAGTCTTGAAATTTCTCCTGCAAGTAAGAAAAGACATCATTCTTATGAAAAAGGTTTAATACTTCATACATTAGCAACAACAAAAATTGCTTTAGCTCTTTGTGATATTATTGAAGAAATTTATAAAGTAAAAGTTAATAGAGATATTGTAATTGCAGCATCTTTATTACATGATCTTTTTAAATTCTTTACATATTCTCAAAATGAATCTAAATATAAAACATCATCAATTGGAGAAAGAATTGATCACTTATCTTTAATAGTAAGTGAAATGTATACAAGAAAATTTCCATTAGAAGTAATTCATGCAGTTTTAGCACATCATGGGAAAACTGGACCTATGGAGCCGAGAACATTAGAAGCATTAATAGTTCATATGGCAGATTCAGTAGATGCTGAAATAAATGATGAGATATTATTTACAGCAAAGAATATAGTAAAAGAATGTATAGGAATTGATCTTGAAGTTTTACCAAAAGATATTTCTCCTTTTGAAATCATTAAAATTAAAGAAGAAAAAGGATGTGAAGAAATAAAAAGAATATTTGAGGTGAAGAAATGCACTGGATAAAGAAAATTGTTGATGATATAATTGCAAGAAATGATCCTCAAATAGTGATTCATACAGGTAAAACACCATCAGGACCTATACATATAGGATCTGAAAGAGAACAATTCATATGTAGTGCAATTCAAATTGAATTAAAAAAAAGAGGCTATGAATCAATTTTTAATTTTATAATTGATTCTTTTGATCCCTTAAAATCTATTCCTATTGGTGTTGAAGTTCCAAAGGATTTTGAAGAAAATATTGGTAGACCATTATATTTAGTTCCAGATCCTTATGGATGTCATGAAAGTTATGCTCATCATTTTTCTGAAGAATTTATAGAATGTCAAGATGATTTAGGAGTTTATTGTAATGTAATATATGCACATGAAATTTATAAGAAAAAAGAAATGAAAGATGCTATAAGAATAGTTTTAAAAAATTTAGATAAACTAAGAGAAATAAGAAGTAAATACATAAAAGATGAAGAAGATGAATGGAATCCAGTAATGGTTGTATGTGAATCATGTAAAAGAATTGCATCAAAAAAAGGAGGAGTAATACCAAATAGATTAGAAGAATGGGATCTTGAAAAAGATATTGCTAAATATAAATGTATTGCTTGTGGTTATGAAAATAAAAAAAGTATTTCTGATTTATCATTAAAATTAAGTTGGAGAGTAGATTGGGCTGCAAAATGGGCAATATTTAAAGTAACTTGTGAACCTGCAGGAAAAGATCATTGTGTAAAAAATGGAGCTTATGATATGGCACTTGAAGTTTGTAATAAAATTTTCAATTATATTGGACCTTTAAAAGTACCATATGAATGGCTTACTTTAGGTGGAAGAGCAATGAAAACACATAAGGGAATTACTTTTACACCAAAGGAATGGTTAAGAATAGCTCCTCCTGAATGTATGAGATACTTTATTCTAAATGTAGAACCTATGCGTCATATAGAATTTTTACCAGAACGTATTCCTGATATAGTTGATGGATTTGATAGAATTGAAAGAATATATTATGGATTAGAAAAACCTATAGAAGATTATCAATATTATAGAGATCTTTATGAGCTTTGTATTATAGGAAAAATTCCAGATAAACCTCCAATTAGACTTCCATATAGATTTTGTATTGTAATGGTTCAACTTGAGGAATTACTTGGAGAAAATAAAATCATTAAGAAATCAATTGATTATATCAGAAAAATAGGATATAATATAGGAAAAGAAGTAACAGATGATGATATAAATGATGCTATAAAAAGACTAAATATGGCAAAAAATTGGGTAGCACTTTATGCTCCTGAAAATATTAAATTTAAAATAAAACTAGAAGAACCAACATATAAACCTTCAGATAAAAAAGAAATAGAATTCATAGAAGCAATTATTTCACTATTAGAAAAAGATCTTTCAGAATCTGAATTACAAGGTGAAATATTTAATACTGCTAGAAGAATTGGAATTGAAGTTGAAAAAGCCTTTAGTATTATGTATATGATATTACTTGGTTCTAATAAAGGACCAAGACTTGCTCCTTTACTTTTAGCATTAGATCGAGATTGGCTTATAAAACGTTTAAAAAGTGTATTACAAAAAACTTCATAAATTTTTTTCAATTGCTTCTTTTAATATATTTTCTTTTAATGCATCATCATCTTTTAAAATTTTATCTCCAATTATAATTAATGGTGTATTTAAAGCACCATACATTAATAGTTCTGCCATAGCATCTCTATCCTTTTTTACATCTTTTTCTTCTACTATTTCATCATAAGATAATCCTTTATTTGTTAAAATACGTTGTAAAAGAAATTTTGCTATAGCACATTTTTCACATGAAGGACTTTTATATAATATTATTTTCTTCATTATATCACCTTATCTAAACATATTTGCTCTAAATGGATATTTCTTTCTAAATAATTTTTCTAATTCCATAGATAATTTTTCTTCAATTTTTGATTTAATATCTGTAGCTAATATTGGTCCTCCTAAAATTACTTCTCCTTTATTTAGCTCATATGTTGGTACAGGATCTCTTTTTAAAATATCCCAAATAATATTATAATTTCCAGATATTATACTTTTAAATGATTTTTTATCTAATATTCTAAAACCAGAATCATATTTTAATTCAAAATTTAAAGGCTCATATATTCTTGTTCCAACTCCAATACTTTCATAAGGATTAATCATCATTACTTTTAATTGATAACTAATATCTGGACCAACTATAATAATATTTCCTTTAAAATCTGATATAAACTTCCATCCTTTAGGTTTCTTATTATATTTTTCAATAATTTCATCAATTGATTCTTCTAAGCTTATTATCTCCATATTTCTCTAATTTAATTTTTCCAATACAAATATAAATTTTAACTTCTTACTTTTAATTATGAGAAAAATACCAATTGCATTAACTATTGCTGGTAGTGATTCTGGAGGAGGTGCAGGAATTCAAGCAGATTTAAAAACTTTTGCAGCTTTAGGTGTTCATGGTACTTCTGCAATTACTGCAATTACTGCACAAAATACTTATGAAGTAATTGGAATTCAAGAAATAGATGTAGATATTATTGAAAAACAAATTGATGCAATTGCTAAAGATATGGGAATTGATGCTGCAAAAACTGGAATGTTAAGTAGTTCAAAAATAATTTCTACTGTTTCTAAATGTATTAAAAAATATGGTTTTCCTGTTGTTGTAGATCCAGTAATGATTGCAAAAAGTAAAGCTAAATTACTAAAAGATGATGCTATTGAAGTATTAATAAAAGAATTAATACCATTAGCTACAGTAGTTACACCTAATATTCCTGAAGCTGAAGTAATTTCTGGAATTAAAATAAATAATATTGATGATATGAAAAAAGCTGCAAAAATAATTGTAGAAAACTATGGTGCTAAATCTGTAGTAGTAAAAGGTGGACATTTAAATTCTAATGAAAGTATAGATGTTCTTTACTATAATGGAAATTATAAAGAATATAGAGCTCCAAGAATTGAAACAAAGAATACTCATGGAACTGGTTGTAGTTTTTCAGCTGCTATTACTGCAGAAATTGCTAAAGGAAATGATATTGAAAAAGCAATTGAAAATGCAAAATTATTTATTACTTATGCTATAATGCATGGATTACCTATAGGAAAAGGTCATGGTCCTGTAAATCCTATAGCTTGGATATATATTCCTTATGAAAAATATAAAGTAATTGAGGAAATGAAAAAAGCTATTGAAATTATTGAATCTAATGAAAAAATAGCTAATTTAATTCCAGAAGTTCAAATGAATTTAGTAATGGCAATTCCATATGCAAAAGATATAAATGATATTGCAGGAATTCCAGGAAGAATAGTAAAAATAAAAAATAGAGTAAAAGCAGTATCTCCACCTGAATTTGGAGTATCATCTCATATGGCAAGAGTATTATTAAAAATAATGGAATATGATAGTAATATTAGAGCTGCTGTAAATATAAAATATTCTGAAGAAATATTAAAAATAATGAAGGAACTTAATTTTACTATATCATATTTTGATAGAAAAGAAGAACCATTAGAAATAAAATTAAAAGAAGGAGCATCATTACCATGGGGAATTGAACAAGCAGTAAAAAGAATTGGAAGAGTTCCAGATGCTATTTATGATTTAGGTGATATTGGAAAAGAACCAATGATAAGAATATTTGGAAAAAATGCTATAGATGTTGTAAATAAAATAATTTCTATTGCTAATAAATTGAAACCTTAGCGACACCTTTTATTTTTAAGAATTCTGATATTAATTCACCAGGAATTTTCTTTTCAGTAATAAGTACTAATTTAGGCTCAGGAGAAAGTTCAGGATCATCAACTATTGCTTGTCTTATACTAATACCATGATTTGCTAATATCATAGCAGCATTAGCTAAAATACCTGGCATTCTTGCATCTTCTGGTGTTATTTCTAATACTCCAAAATTTAAATAACGTGCAACTTCTTTAAGAGAATGACCTGCAGATCTTAAATAATAAAATATTTTTCTTAATTCTTCTATTTTCTCTATCATTGATATTGTTTCAATAACTGTTCTTCTATCAACATTAGCAACTCTTGCAATACGAACTATAGGAATTTCAATTTCATTTAAAAATATTTTTCCATTTCTAATACTAAGACCATTATCTACTAGTATTCTAACAACTCTAAGTCTTTCAGGATAATCTTCAAAATATTTTTTAATAATACTCCACATTTTCTCAATATTTTCAAAAATAAAAAAATATAAAAATTAAATGGTGCTCCGGCCGGGATTTGAACCCGGGTCACTGGCTCGAAAGGCCAGTATACTTGACCGGGCTATACTACCGGAGCTTATCATAAATTTAGGATAAGCTCCTTTTTTAATTTTTTGAGTAAAAATTAATAGAATCTAATTATTTATAATATTACGTTAAGCGGGGGTAGCCAAGCCAGGTCAAAGGCGCAAGGCTTAGGACCTTGTGGCGTAGGCCTTCGTGGGTTCAAATCCCACCCCCCGCATTATTAATTTCTTAGATTCTTTGAGAAACTACGAAAGTTCAACTATTAAAAATCATTTAATCCATTAATAACAGAATATTAGGAAAAAATTGCAAAAAGACTTGTAGAAAATCTTATTTTTAATCTTATTTATTCCTATAATTATGAAATGGATAATAGGTTTCTTCTTTCATGATATAGCATTTGGATTACTATCAGTATTTTTACCATTGTATATTTTCTTTATTTCTGGATCTCTTTTATGGGTTGGAATAATGAGTGCTATGGCTATGTTTTTATCTATTCCTTCTTCTTTTCTTTGGGGATATTTATGTGATAGAATAAGACGTTATAAAATATTTGTACTTATTTCATTTTTATTTTCATCAATACTTCTTTATTTTTTTACTCTTACAAATCAAGTTATTATTTTAGTTATTCTTTATGTAATTATGGTTGGAATATTTGATATAGCATATGAACCATCAAAAAATATACTCATAGCTGAATTATATCCTTATGAAGAATGGAAAAAAGCTTATGCATTTTATGAAGGTTTTACAGATACTGGTTTTATTATTGGATTATTTTTTGGGTTTTTAGCTTTAAATTATGGTTTTAGTTCAAAATTTATACTATTAATTTGTAGTGGATTTTTATTTTTAGCATTTCTTACTTCAATTTTCTTACTTGAAGATCCTATTTTAATTATTGAAAGAAGAAGATTTGTAATAGAAAGAACAGTAGACTTCATATGTAAAGGATTTATGATATTATCTAAGATTATAAGTGGTAGATCTGAAGTTGGAAAATTAAAAAGAGAAAATATGATAGCTTTTCTCTTTGGAATTACTTTCTTTTCCTTATCTACTACTATGCTTTTTACTCTTATGCCAATTTTTATTAATAATATGGCTGAAGCCATAGGACTTTCATCAAGTATTGTTTACATAGTCTATATTATGAATACACTTGGTATTGTTATAGGAGCTCTATTCATAATGAAAAAAGAAAATATGAGTGAAATTGTAAGTATTAGAAGAGCTATACTATTTCGATCTCTTCTTGCTTTTCTTCTCATTTTAACTATAAAACCATCATTATATAGTATTTTATTTGTTACAGTGATTTTAACATTATTTGGATTTTTATATGTTATTTATTTAGTTAATGTTATTTCTATTTCTGTAGGAATTTTATCAAAAGGTAAAGTTGGTTTATTTAATACATGTGAAAGAATTGGTAGTGGAGTTGGTTCACTTATTAGTCCTATTATTGTTCAGTTATTTGGTTTTTCTTATTTATTTTTAATTTCAAGTATAATCTTTATTATTACTTACATTTTCTTTAAAATATTTATATAAAAGTTTTTAAATATTGATTATTCATAATAAGAGCTTTTAGAAAAATTATAAGAATCAAAAATGAGAAATAAAAAGCAAATAGTTCATCTTAATTTCATAAAAATATTATAAAAAATTATTTTATTAGTCCATGTTCCTTTAGTACTTCTAAAACTCTTAATCCTGGCTTAACATTAATAATTGATATTCCAAATTCTTTTAATATTTCTAAGACACATGGTCCAAATTCACTTGAAATAACTATTTCTACATTCATATCTGATAATTTCTTTGCTATTACTGGTCTTCTACCATGAGTCATAGACCCAGCTGGATTATCTATGATTTTTATATCTTTTATATTTCCATCTTCAATATCAATTATTGTGAAGGTTTTTGAATATCCAAATGTATTAGAAACAATATCATCAAGTCCTTTATTATTTAATGTGGCTATTGCAATTCTTTTTATTGTCGTTTCTTACTTTTTCTCCATTATCTTTTTAAGTTCATCCATTCTATTTTTTATTTCTTTAAGCTCATCTTCTAATCGTTTATATTCTTCTTCCAATAATTTGTATTCTTCACTAGGATCTAAAACTGGTTCTGGATACATTAACGCCCATGGAGGAGGCCATAGATGTCTTGGACACCAACATCCCTTATACCACCAATATCTACTCCAAATTCTCCATCTATATCCCATATTCTCACCATTTTGTGAAATTTCACAAAATATTAAGTAGAAACATATATATAAATTTTGTGAAATATCATAAAATATGTGCTATCGTTGGTGTATGAGAAGAAGATGTGGTATCATTGGTAGAAAACCAATGCCATTAAAAGTATCGATAGAACCATTAGTAGAAAAATTTAATCCAGTTCCACAAGTTAATAAAGAACCAGTTTATTTAGATGTTGTGGAATTAGAAGCTTTAAAGCTTATAGATTTAGAAAATTTAACATTTGAAGAAGCTGGATTGAGAATGAATACTTCTAGAAATACTGTTTGGAGAATAGTTAAATCTGCAAGAGAAAAAATAGTTAGAGCATTAATTGAAGGTAGAGAAATAATCATACAAAAGTAGTTTATTTAATTATTAAATTATTTTATAGCCTCTGAAGATTTCTTAATTAATATTCACTATCTTTAAGATATTTTCCTATGATAGTTTTATATATTTCAATTTTTGAATAGATTTTTATTATAAAATCTAATAAAAAATTTTGAGGTTTAAAATTTGAGTTATGAAAGATATAGAGATTGGTTTGAAGAAGCTATTGATGATCTTGATGCTGCTAAGGGACTTTTTCAATTATGTAAATGGAGTAAAGTATGTTTTTTCTCACATCAAGCTATTGAAAAATCTCTTAAAGCATTATGTATTAAAAAATTAGGTATATTTCTACATACTCATAGTATTACAAAAATATTAGAAGAAATTAAAAAAACTATTAAAATATCTGAAGAATTAGTTATAAAAGCAGGAAAGCTTGATAGATATTATATTCCTACTAGATATCCTAATGCATGGCCAGCTTTACCACCATATAAGCATTATAATAAAGATGATGCTGAAGAAGCATTAAGAATTGCAGAAGAGGTTATTGAATTTGTTAAAAGAGAAATTGAGAGAAATTCTTAATAATCCTAATGTTAAGGATTTAATAGAACCTTTAGGAGATCTTTTGGAAAATCTTATAAATGATTTAAAACCTATTAAAGTAATAATTTCAGGATCTTTAGCTAAAGGAAAATTTGTAAGAGGTCTTAGTGATATTGATATATTAGTTATTATAGATTATGAGATTTCAAATAATAAGAGATTTTTATTTACATCATTAAAAGATACTAATGTAGAAATAACTATTGTTTCTAAATATGAATTAGAAAAAGCAATTAAGGAAAATAGAGAATTCTATGTAGATGCTATAAAAAATGGTATTGTTATTTTTTCAAAAAATTATTCTTAATTTAATTAGATTTTATTATTAAACTAAAGTGCCAATATTGCTTGTGATTTTTTTAATTTTCTTGTTATTGGATCAATTTCTAAACCTAAACCTTCTAAAGCATATATACCTAAAACTTCAACATCTTCTTCTTCAGCAAAAACAACTATTGTTGTAATTTTTTCATTTTCATATTCAATAATAGCCTCACCTATTTCTCTTTCAATAAGTCTTCCTTCAATAGTTTTAAAAACTCTTTTACCTATTGGTTTAATTCCTAAATTATTTAGCTTTGTTTTTTTAACCCATGTATAAGTAGATCCAGTATCAACTATGAGATTTAGATCTAAAACTCTTGATAAATCATTAGGATTATATAAACTTACTTTTGCAAAAGTATGCCCCATAGTATCTCCATTATATATTAGACTTAAAAATTAATATTTTTTCTTAAAATAATTTGAGAAATATAATGAAATTTAGCTCTTAATAGTATTAGTGATGTAATTCATGCTAGAGTATTTTAAAATTTCTAATTTTCAAATATTTTAATTCCATATCCGAAACTTCTGAAAATGTTTGAGATACTAATGACTAATAAAGTTGATTATTTTTTACAATAATTTTAATTCCATCTAATAAAATTTTAAGCTTAAATTTTGGAGGTATATTTCGAATAGGAATAATATCAACAGGTAATCCTAAATTCTCTTCAATTGTATTTATTAAATTAATTATTTCTTTTAAGCTTTCTTCTGATTTAAAATAAACTGCAATATCAATATCTCTAATAAATTTTCTCCTTAATATTGAGCCAAAAAGAATGGCAATAATAAGATTTGGTATTTTTTAAATTAATTTTAAGATTATTTATAATAGATTCAAGAGAAACTTCATAATACTTTATAATCATTTCAAAAACTCTTCTATTTTACTTAAAAATTCTTTAATACATTTAAAATTAGTTTTTATATCTTGATATATTTTCCTATCATCAATATTCCAATATTGATGAATAAGAAGATTTCTAAGTCCAACTAATAATTCAATATCACTTATACATTTTATATTTAATCTTTCTGCAATAAAACGTACTGTTTCCCTATAAGAACTAGGTCTTTTTTCAAAACTTTCATATTAGAGCGAATAGCATATTTTTCATCAATGCTTAATTCTATAAATTCCTTAAATGTAAGTCTTTGTAATTCATTTATAGTTCATTTAATATTATCAATTTCCTTTTTAATAATATCTAAATCAACGGGCAACTTTTCACAATCAAAATGTAAAATTTCCATAATTTATTTTCTTCTAATTTTTAAATTTGTAGATTATCAAAACATATAATTTAATAATTAGTGTTTCTAAAATATCAACTCTTAGAAATCTTTATCTTATATAATAATTAGTCTATTAATAAAAGTTATTTCAAAATTTAAAATCATAAAAGCTTTCTTAATTTTTCAATAAGCTTTCTAACGTTTTCTATTCCACTTTTTATAGCTTCTTCAGGAAGCCAATTTTCATAAAAATTTTGATGAAGAGAAATTGCTGAAAACCAAAGTGTTATAATTTCTTTATCTTCTCTTTTTTTGCTTAATTCTGTAATATATTTATGTAATTCTCCATGACTTCTAACTTCTATTCCTTCTTTCATAGCTAAAGCTTTAACTATTTGAGAAGCAGCTCCCCAAGCTTTTTCAGATGCTTGAACATAATCCTTTTTAACTAGAAAATCTTCAGCATCCTTGAGATATTTTTCTGAAAGTTTTAAATGCATTTCAATTTTTGTTTCTGGATCAATAGGTTCATTAAGAATTTTTGATAAAGCTTCTAATATTAATTCTTCTTCTGAAATTCCAATTCTCTTAGATTCTTCTTTTAATTTTTCCTCTATTTTCTTAGGTAATATAATCAAGAATAATCCCTTAATTTCTTTTTATAATGACATCTTATAAACTTTATTCAATAATGATATTTTTACATAATTTTTTAATATTAAACTATACTTAATAAAAAGAATATTAGTGCTATATTATTAATTGAATTTAAAATGAGATAATAGTACTTATTCCTGACTTTTCTGTTCTTTCCCATTTAATAGGTTTTTTAAGAATTATATCAATAAATGAATGTAAAGCAATAATTGTTTGAATAATCCAATAAACATAAATAAAAGGTATTAAAAGAATATCATATTTTTTTCTTGGCTTAATAATAATACTCAAAATAATACCTGCAATAATTGATGCTACCATACTAGCTATTATGAATAATTGAGCTAATATCACTATTATTTCTTCAGATGGAAATATAATAAAATAAATTGCTAATAAATAACTTAATAAATATGGTATGGAAATAAATGGTCCTATTAATGTCATTTCAGCATCTATACTTTCTTTACTTAATCTTCTAATAAGTTTTCCATATTTAATTGCAGCTTCCATTGTTCCCCTAAGCCATCTTTTTCTTTGCTTATAAAAAGCTTTAATTTTTGATGGATTTTCTTGCCAACATATTATATCATCTGCATATTTTATTTTAATTCCTTTTTCTAATAGTTTAATTGCTAATTCTGTATCTTCAGATAAGCAATTTTCATTCCATCCACCAATATCCAATATTAATTTTTTCTTAATAAAATAACAACTTCCAGTTAATGGAACAAATAACTTCAAAATTTCTTTACCTTTAATTCTTCCCTCATATTTAATAAAATCTTCATATGATATAATCTTAGTTAATATATTTTCATTAGTATTTATTGGAAGAGTTTTTCCTTGTAAAACATCTACTTTTAATACATTAAAATAAAAAGCAACTTTCTTTAATATATCAGATTCAGGTACACTATCTGCATCAAAAATTCCAATAATTTCTCCTTTTGTATACTTAAGTCCAAAATTTAAAGCTGATGGCTTTCCATTAGATATTGATTTTTGTAAAAACTTTATTAAATTAGGATATTTTTCAGTATATTTCATACATATATCAATAGTTTTATCTATTGAGCCATCTTCAACAATTATAATTTCCATTTTATCATGAGGATAATCAATTTTTAAAAAAGCATCTAAGCATCTTCCTATAACTTTTTCTTCATTTTTTACTGGGATAATAATTGAAATCATAGGATAATTTTTTACTTCATATGAAATTTTTCTATGTAAAAATTTTGAATGAAAAATACCAGTAACTGAAATTAAGCCATTATAAGTACTCCAAATAAAAACTATAAAAAGTGTAATAAGAAATAAAATGTAAAGAGGATTCAATATTTCATCCTCTTAAGCATCAATTTTATCTTCTATTTCTAAATGAAATGTATTTATTCTTAAGAATGCTTTTCTAATTTTTAATAATTTTCTCAAACATCTATTCCATATGGATAAAAGATCTTCATGTAAAATTACTTTCATAATATCACTTGATTTTAAATATCATTTTAATGTTATATATAGTTTATTGCTTTAATTTTAATTAAAAATTAATTAAATTTAATTTAAAGATTAAAGTATTACAGATATATTTATATTTTTGTTTTACATTTTTGTTTTACGATTATTATATGTCTACTATTGTATGTGTTAGAATTCCTAAGAAATTAAAAGAAAGAATGCAAAAATTTCATAATATTAACTGGAGTGAATTAATAAGAAGATTTATTGAGAATACTGTAACTCAATTAGAAGCTGAGGAGCTTTTAAGAAAAATTGAAGAAGATTTAAAAGATATTCCAGAACTTCCTGCAGGTACTATATCTAGGTGGATTAGAATTGACAGAGAAACTGACCTCCTCCCCGCCCTAAAGTACGAGGGTTCCCTAGGCGATTCATAGGTTTGTGGTTTACTACCTTCATTTTCATCACTTCATAGCTGGTAGGTGAGGTTCGCACCCACCCCGCTCCATTCGTCCAGCGGTAGACCACAGGCTGGGTCTTCAGCCCGTTACCCCTATCCCTTCCTAAGAGTTGCCCCCTGCTCCTAGATCCTAGGGACTCAGGGATATGTAGGATGTTTATTGCCCCGTTTAGGTCTGCATTTATGACCTTCCCTATGCAGGGACACTTGAAGAGACCGCGTTTAACGCGCTCATTTTCGTGGGCCTCCCCGCACAGGGAGCAAGTCTTAGAGGTGTTCTGTTCATCAACATCAATCACCCTAATTCCCAACTCCTCACCAATCTCCTTGAAGCGCTTGATTACGTAACCATAATTCCAAAAGTTCACCATGAGCTTATTACCGTGATTCCTAGATATCTCTTTAGGATAACCTACGATAATTTCACCCACTCCCTTATCCTTCAGCTCCTCCATTATTTTTCTAACCATGCTGTTCAACGCATGCTTCAAAAACCTTCTCCTCTTATCATAAAGGAGTTTAAGTCTTCTACTCCTCCTTTGTCTATGTCTAGCTAAAACTTTCTGAACTGCGCTTATCCTTTTACTATAATGCTCGTATCGAGAGAGAACACCACCACCCTTGAAAACATACCAAGAGCCGTCCTCGACGTAAACAGTAGCCAAATTAACAATTCCCAAGTCCACTCCAGCCCTCAGGTTGCCCTTGGCTTTGGCTACATTCTCGACCTCTACAGGGATGTGGGCATACCAAACCCTTCTAGCCTCATTGTAAATTATCTCTAGCCTACCCTGTTTTCCACGCCACTTGAGTTTCCCTTTAAAATCCAAGGCTAGCTTGAAGTCCTTCAAATAGATGGTCCTCTTGTTTTCATCCACCTCGTAACGGTCGTTCCTAATGACGATTATCAACCTATATTTTCCACTCTCATCCCTCCAGTAACCTGGAGGTCTTGGTTTGAACCACTTTGGTAACCTTCCCTCCTTTTTCTCCTTAATTAAGGAGAAGAAGCTTTTCCATGTTTCGGCGTTCTTCCTAGCAACCTGTTGCGCATTGACCTTTAACACATGCTTGTACTTCTCGTATACCTCCTTTTCGGTCTCAACAAAGTTTACCCTTTCTCCCTTCTTGAACTGTTGCATCCTCAACCAGTTCACTTCGTTCCAACATTTTGCTGTGATTATGCCTAGTTCCTTCAGCTTCTTATGTGTTTCCTTATCCACTACTAGTTTAACCACGTTAGTTCTTCTCATGCTTACGCCTCTTATGCTCCTCAATGAGTCTCTTAATTACATCGTCGTAGGTTTCCCTAGGATGTATTTTCAGCCTCTTCAATTCCTCCTTAGTATCCTTCCCGATTCTAATCGGTTCAGTAGCAGGCATACAACAGAAATAGCAGGCAGTAGCTTATAAACCTAACCCCGCGCTGAAGGGCGAGGCTTGTCGTTCGTTTTTGTCATTGATTCTTCCACTATAGCAAAATTTCTATTAAAAGAAGAAGAATGGAGAAAAGTTAAAGAAATCATTATTGAGAAACCATATACTCTTGACTTAGCTCTTAAGGAAGTTGCAAATGCAATTTGGAGAAGAACTATATTATTAGGAAATATAAGCATTGAGAAGCCTTTGTATTATTAGATGATTTATTAAAACTAAAGAATACATTACTCATAGTAGAAGAACAAGATCTATATTTAAATCAAGCACTTAGAATAGCTATTGAAAACAAAATACCTATATATGATACACTTTTCATTACTCAAGCAATAAATAAACAAGCAGTTCTTATTACTTCAGATGAAAATCAATATAAAATAGCACAAAAACTTAATGTTAAAGTATTATACATCTGACTATTTCATTCTAAAGGATAAGTCCATTAGTTTTAATGACTAGCTTTTTAAATATCAAAATATCTTACAACCGAAATTCTTGTCATAAATGGCAAGAATAAGAGAAAACTTATAAATTCTTTCAATATTAATTGATGACTAGTGATTGTCCTAGACACATGAATGCAGAATTGGCAATTACTTAAACAAATTAAGATGTAGGGACTCTAATTTTCCTGAATGTCTTGCAAATGAAAGATGTAAATCCGAATAAATGCAGAGAACCCTTGTCCTTTAGGACTAGAGGAAATCAGTTTTAGAATGAAGGGGTTAGATAAAAAACTTTTAAACCTTCAGCTTGAGCTATGTTTGCTAATTCTTTATCTCCTGTAACAATTATAGAGCTTTTAATTTTCTTAGCTGTAGCAATTTGAAGAGCATCTGCTACATAAATATGATATTTTAGTATAAGATTTATGGATTTTCGTAAGAGAGAAGGAGTTATATTAACAATAATTAATCTATGCAATCTTGAAAGAGTAGTAATTTCTCTTAGCATGTTTTTCATAATCTCTTTTGCATTAAGACCTAACTTCTTTTCATATTTATCAAATGCAACTATAGCTTCAGCAAGATTCCAGTAGGAAAATGCTAGTGTTTTAATTCCCTTATATGAATCTCTAAAGATCTCATCTACAACATCACTTCCAGACTCTTCAATATATCTCTTCACTAAAGCACTAGTATCTAAATATAGTATCTCTTCACTCTTTAGCATTAAATATTCTCCTCATTTGCTCATCTCTTAATTCTCTTATTATTTTTGAAGCTTCTAATCCCTTGGGTCTATTTTTTGGAATCTCTGACTCTATTACAGGTTTAATATCTTTAAAACTTAGATCATTACAAAGCTCTTTAATCCACTTTTCAAATACTAATCCTTCAAAATACTCCTCAACAATACTACTCAAACTATTTCCTTCAAGAGCAGAAATTCTTTTAGCTTCTTTCAATAAATCTTCATCAATACTTAAAGTGAGCTTCTTTTTTGCCATAAATATGTATATACGTATTTATGTATAAAAAGATTTGGTAAATCTATAAGTTCATAATAAGTGTATTAATATACAATTGTGAAAGAGTTTCTAACTTAGCTATGAAAATAGTTCACTATGCAAGCAATATAATTATAATCTTCAATTAATGTTAAATTATGTTTGCAATTAAAAGTCTTATCCTTTAAGATAAGAAGATCAATTCATTATTAATGATTGTATAAAATAATGGTGGACCGGGAGGGATTTGAACCCTCGATCTCCCGCATTCTGGTATTTTATAACGCCAAGCGGGCGCTCTGCCACTGAGCTACCGGCCCTTCTCTTTTTATTTATTTTACTTCTATTATTTTAATTTTATTTCTAATCATTTCTTTTTGCTGATCTTCCATATCCACATGCTGCACATTTCTTTTTTCTTACATGATAACTATGACGACCACATCTTCTACATGTAATATGTGTTTTTCCTCTTGATCTTCTTCCCATTGATGGTGTTCCTTTCATTTAAATCACCTTGGAGATGGAGAGATTAAAACTACATTATCTCCTCTTACTATTACTGTTCCTAATTTTCTTGGTTCTTTATTTTCTCCTACTAATTCTTCTGCATTCTCTAATACTAAATTTAAGTGTTGATCAAAACTTTTTATTAATCCTCTAATTTCTCTTCCTCCTTTTAGTTTTACTAAGACTATTGAACCTATAGATTGACTTAATAATTCAGTTGCACTATGTTCACTCATACTGAACTCCCACTATAAGCAATTTTTCGATAATGAAAAAGATTATTTAAGCCTATCGGAAGATTTATAATAAATAACTAATGTAAGAAAAATTATTATGATTAAAAAAAGACATCCATTAAGTTCTAAAGAGCAAAAAGAATTATTAAAAGTTTTAAAAGAAAAGTATTCTATTGATTTAGATAAAAAGAAAATTATTGAAGTAGTAGAAACAAAAAATGGAAAGAAAATATATTTTCAAGAAGGAAAGCCTATTGCTATTTTAGTAGAAGAAAACTTAATTCCAACATTAAAATCACCAAAAGAAGTTCTTGATTTACTTCCAAAAGTTATTGTAGATATGGGAGCAGTACCTCATATAGTTAATGGAGCAGATGTAATGGCTCCAGGAATAAAAGAAATTAAAAATAATGCTGAAATTGGAAAAGTTGTAGTAGTTGTGGATGAAAAACATGAAAAACCTATTGCCATAGGAATTATGATTATGAATGTAAAAGAAATTTTTGAAAAAAGAAAAGGAAAAGCAGTAAAAAACTTACATTATGTTGGAGATGATTTATGGAAATTGATGTGATCTTTTACTCATCCATATTTTAAATAATTTATCAAAATTTGGAATTGCTTTTTTTAGTATTGGAATATATTCATTTATTTCTTCATCGGTCATATATTGAAATTGATATTCTCCTTCGTATGGAGAAGGTTCTCCTTCTCTTCTTATAAACTCTATATGCATAAATGGATCTCCTTTTCTTATTATTATTGGTTTTCTTTCATTATTTAAATTTACAACTTCAAGTGCAAGTCTTCCACAAAAGCCACTATGAACTTTTGCTGCATTTAAAAATGAAAGCCCCATTCTTCCATATCTACTTTTTGCAGTTAAGTATGCAATATAATTTGGTGGTGTAAATACTATTTCATAGGATATTATATTTTGATGTTCTAAATAGTTTAATACTACATCTTGTCCTACTGTAAGTATATAGCTATCTCCATCTAATTGATTTTCATTAAATGGATGTATTATTCTATATTCCTTATTTAATTCTATTAATTTATCTTTACCAAGAACACACATAAGTTATTAATTAAAATTCTAGTTTTTTATTTTTTCCTTCTAGTAAGCTATAAATACATTTTTTTAATATTCTATTTTATGAGGACTTTTGAAAATTTAATAAAAGCATATGTAGGAGAATCACAAGCAAGAAATCGATATACATTTTATGCAAGTATAGCAAGAAAAGAAGGATATGAACAAATTGCAGAAATATTTGAAATTACTGCTATGAATGAGAAAGAACATGCTGAAACATTTTTTGAATTAGCTCAAAAACTTAAAGGAAATTTAGATGAAATTAAAATTGAAACTTCAGTTCCATTATCTATTGGAAGTACTATTGATAATTTAAAAGCTGCTATTAAAGGAGAACATTATGAAAATTCTGAACTTTATCCTGAATTTGCAAAAATTGCTAGAGAAGAAGGATTTAATGATATTGCATTAAGAATAGAAGCAATAATAGTAGCTGAAAAACATCATGAAGAAAGATATAAAAAATTATTAGAGCTTTTAGAATCAGGAAAATTCTTTAAAAGAGATGAACCAATAGTTTGGGTATGTAGAAAATGTGGCTATGTTCATATTGGAAAAACTCCTCCTCAAGAATGTCCTTCATGTGGTCATTCATTTATGTATTTTCAAAGATTATGTGAAGAATATTAATAAGTGAGGTTAAAAAATGCCAGTAGTATGTGTTTATGTTTGGAAGGGTTTTTCAGATGAAGCTAAAAGAAAAACAATAGAAGGAATAACAAAGGTATTTACAGATCTTGGAATACCAAAAGAAGCTGTTGAAGTAATAATTATAGAGATTCCAAAAGAATCATGGGGAATTGCTGGATTACCTGCAAGTGAAAAACTTCGTGAAGTTTTACCACCATAAAGTTTTTATAAAATAATTATATTAACAAGTTATAGGGTCTTAAAAATGCCAAAAGTAATAGTAGATCCAGAAAAATGTAATGGAGATGGACTTTGCATATCAGTATGTCCAACTAATGTCTTTGAGCTTATAAATAATAAAGCTGTTCCTAAAAGACCACAAGATTGTATACTTTGTATGGCATGTGTTTCTCAATGTCCAACTCAAGCCATAACTGTTCAAGAGTAATTCTTTTTTTCTTTTTTATGTAATAACAATTACTTCTTTATCTGTTGTTAATATAGTATGTTCTGCTTGAGCGACTGGAAATCCACTTGCTTCTATTAGTACTGGATATTCATAGATTAATTTATCTTTTTTAAGAATATCTAAATATTCTTGATTTTCTATCCATCTTCTTGCAAAAGGTAATGTTTTATATTTTTTAAATAAGAGATCAAAAAATTCTTTTAATTTAGAATCTTTTGGTCCCTTAATTTTAATTATTTGTAATATATTACCTAAAGGTCCATTTACAACTTCTCCTTTAGCTTCTGATAATGTTACAAAAGGCTCAATAGCATATAAAGACCATGGCTCAATTCTTCCATAAGCGTTTCCACTAATATTTGGTATACTTACACCTGCATGTATAATATATCTTGAAATTTTATGACCAGTAAGATTTGATATTGGTTTATATCCATAGGATTTTATAGTTTTTTCAATTATTTCTCCAATATTAGAAATTTTTTCTCCAATACTTATTGAAGATAATGCTTTATCTAATGCTTCTTTTGCAACTTCTATCATTTCCTCATATTCAGATCCAAGAGATATAGTAATTGCAGCATCTGCTATAAATCCATTAATATGTGCACCTATATCTATTTTTAATAAACATCCATAAGCTAATTTCTTATTATCATTTACTGATGGTGTATAATGTGCTGCAACTTCATCAATTCCAATATTACATGGAAAAGCAGGTTCACCATTTAGTTTTCTTATTTCATTTTCAATTTTTTCACTTAATTCTAGTAAGCTCATATTTTCTTTTACAAAAGATCTTACTCTATTTAGTAAATTTCTTACAATTTTTCCAGCTTTAATAATACAATCTATTTCCTCTTCTGTAAACATAATTATCAATTATTATATTTCTCTATATATAATTGAAACTCCAATGTTTTCTATATTTTTTCTTGCTTTTAATTCACTAATCATTTTTCTTAATTTTTCAGCATTTCCTTTTACTACCATTACCTCAAGACATTTATTATTATTAATATGGACATGAATAAATGCTACTATTATGTCCATAAATTTATGTCTTATATCTTCTTCACTAAATTTTTCATAAAGAATAGTAAGAGTAGCAATAACTTCTCCTTCTATTTTTTCTAAATCTTTATACTCATAGATATACTTTCTTATAGCATGTCTAAGTGCTTCTGATCTACTTACATACCACTCCTTACTTAATATTTTATCAAGTTCTTCTAAAAGATCATCAGGAAGAGATATACTTATAATCATGAAGTTCTCCTCTTTATAATTTCTATTTTTGAGTATAAATAAACTATAGCATAAATAGAAACTAATATAAAAACTATTACACCTGATGTTGCTAATTTATATAATGCTGAAATAAATATACCTAGAATTACTCCTATTACTCCTATTAAAACTGAAATAATAACTGTATTATTAAAAGATGTTTTTATTTGTAATGCTGTTAATGCAGGAATAGTAATAAGTGCAACTATAAGAATTACTCCTACAATTTTTATTGAAAGAATTATTGTAATTGCTATAATTAAATTAAAAATATTAGAAATTAAATCTACTGGAATTCCCATTATTCTTGCATTTCTTTCATTAAATGTAATTGCAATAAGTTCTTTATGAAATAATAAAAGAAATATTGCTATAAATATAGTAACAATTGAAATAATTAACAATTCTTCTCTACTTATTGTTAATATAGAACCAAATAAATAGCTAAATATATCTATACTAAATCCTCTTGTTATACTTATTATTATTAACCCAATAGAAAAACCTATAGCAAGCATTAATGCTATAGCAGAATCTGTAAATGCTTTCATTTTATTAATTATCAATATTGAAATTATTACTATTATTAAAGCAGTAATAAATGGATCAATTCCTAATAATAATCCTAAAGCAAGTCCACCAAAAGCAGTATGAGCAGCTCCATCAACTATCATTACCTGCCTTCTCAATACTAAAAATAATCCTATCCATGAACATATAATTCCTATTAAACATCCTCCAATAATTGCATTTTGAAAAAATTGATAGCTTAATAATTCAATCATTTTCAAATTCTCCTTTACATTCATGTTTATGAAAAACAAAATAGAAATGTTCACCATAAGCTTTTCTTAAAATTCCTTGAATATCAGTATTTTCTTTAATTTCTGCAATATTAACATCCACATTAACACATATTACTTTATTCATTCTACAAAATACTGCAGAAAGATCATGAGATACTACTAATATTGTTTTTCCTTCTTTATAATTAAGATCTGAAAGTTTTTTATAGAATTTTTCTTGAGTAATAGGATCTACATTAGATATTGGCTCATCTAATATTATTAATTCAGGATTTCTAACTAATGCCATAGCTAAAAACATTCTTTGTTTTTGTCCAATAGAAATTTCTCCTATTCTTTTATTTGCAATATCAGAAATTCCCATGAATTCTAATGCTTTATTTACTTCCTCCCAATCTTCTTTATTTAATCTTCTTCCAATTTTATTTTTTCCTAATCTTCCAAGAGAAACAAATTCTTTTACTGTTATTGGAAAATTATTATCAAAATTTATAGCATCTTGAGGAATAAAAGCAATTTTTTCCCATTCATTAAATTCTTCAATATCTTTTTCAAATAATTTTATAGTTCCACTTAATCTAGGTAATTGACCAAGAATTGTAAGAAGAAGAGTAGTTTTTCCTCCACCATTTGGTCCAATTATTCCTACATAATCTCCTTTATTAATTTCAAAATTAGCATTTCTTATTACTAATCTTCCATTTCTCATAACATTTAAATTTCTTACTTCTATTACTTTCATAATCTCACTCTACAAGTCCTTTTTTTAATGATTCAAGATTTTCTTCTAATTGCTCAAAATAATCTTTATTATCTATTGGACCTAAGCATAAATAAATCTTCAAAACATTAACATTAATTCCTAATTTATTTTCTAATTCATTTTTTATCATCTTTACATATTTATCTGAATAAATAGGATCAAAATATAGTGTTGTTAAATTATATTTTTTCATTAATTCAATTATTTCTAATATTAATCTAGGATTTGGCTCTTCTTCAGCTGATATTCCAATTATTCCTATTTGCTTAAATCCATATCTTTCTGCTAAATATCCAAAAGCCTCATGAGATACAATTATAATATCTCTTTTCTTATTTTTTAATTCTATTAAATATTTTTCATCAATTTCATTTAATTTACTTTCAATTTCTTTAAATCTTTCTTTGTAATATTTCTCTCCTAAAGGATCTTTCTTAATAAGTGCTGATAATATTTTTTCAGCTTGAAGTTTTGCCATATATGGAGATAGCCAAGTATGAGGATCATATTGATTATTATGTAATATAAGAGGTAATCCTTCTGTTGTATTAACAATTATTTTTCCACTTATATTAATTAATGGTAATATTTCACTTTCAAACCACCAATCTAATCCTGCTCCATTTAATATTATAATATCTGAATTTTCAATAGTCATTATATCAGAAGGAGAAGGTTGCCAATTATGAACTTCTACATTATATGGTATTAATGTATAAACAGAAACTCTTTCTCCTCCTATTTTTTCTGCTAAATATGCTAGAGGATAAAAAGTAGCAACAACTTTTATTTTTTCAGATTTTATAGGATTTGAAGAAAATGTAGTACTATAAGCTAATACTGTTCCTACTATTAGTAAAAGTAATATTGAAACAAGTAATAACTTCTTCATCATTTTATAATGTTTCATCTAAATTAATAAGCTTTATGGTGAAAATTATTAAAAATTAATAAAATTTAAATTAAAAATTATTATTTGCGAAAAAAATATTCGTAATTACTTTTAAATATTATATTATGGCAGATAGACCAAGATTTGGACCTGCAGGAATTCCACCATCTTTTAAGGAAATGAAAGCATCTTTATTTGATATTCCTAGATTATTAAAGGAAGAAAATCTTGATGCTTTTGAATATCAAGCAGTTCGTTGGGGTATGAAGCCACAAATAAAACAAAAAGATGCTGAATTATTTGGATTAAAATCAAAAGAAAATGATATTTTATTAAGTCTTCATGCATCTTATTTTATTAATTTATGTGGTGATAAAGAAACAATAATAGCAAGTAAAAAAAGACTTATTGCATGTGCTTTAGCATCTAAATGGATGAATGCTCAACCTGTAGTTTTTCATGTTGGATATTATGGTGAAAGAAATCCAAAAGAAGCATTTGAAATATGTTTAAATGTATTAAAAGAAGTAATAGAGGAAATGAAAAGTTTAGATATAAATGTTAAGCTTGGACCTGAAACCATGGGAAAAATTTCTCAATTTGGATCATTAGATGAAATAATATCATTATGTGAAAATTTAGATAATATTCAACCAGTAATAGATTGGGCACATTTACATGCAAGAGATAGAGGAAGATTTAAAACTATAGATGATTATAGAAAAGTATTAATTGAAATAGAAAATAGACTTGGAAGTAATGAATTAAAGAATTTACATTGTCATTTTACTAAAATTGAATTTACAGATAAAGGAGAGAAATGTCATCATACATTAGATGAAAAAGATTATGGTCCTGATTTTGAAATGTTAGCTGAAGTTATTAAAGAATTTAATTTATCTCCAGTTATTATTAGTGAAAGTCCTATTCTTGATGTAGATGCTATAAAAATGAAAGAAATATTAATGAGAAAATTTAAGAATTAATTATGGTAAAAGAAGTAAAAAGAGGAGAAGAATTATATTATATTTGTGAAGAATGTGGACTCATATATAAGGAAAAAATATATGCAGAAAAATGTGAGGAATTTTGCTCTGAATATAATGCATGCTCAATAGAGATTACAAAACATGCAATTAAATTCAATAAAAAATAATTAAAATCATTAATGTGATAAAAATTGAAGGTAGTACAAATAGCTGGATTTCTAGGAAGTGGAAAAACAACAACAATTATTGCTCTATCTAATATTATAGCAAGAAAAAATAAGAAATTAGCTATTATTGTTAATGAAATAGGTGAAATACCAGTTGATGCAAGAATTATAAATGAATATGGATTAAAAGTTAGAGAAATAGGTGGAGGATGTATTTGTTGTGAACTTTTAGTAAATTTAGTATATACTTTAGATGAATTAAGAAAATTTTATAATCCAGATATTGTAATGATAGAACCATCAGGTGTTGCTATTCCTTCTTCTATTGATGATAGTATTAAAATGATAAAGAATGATATAGAAAAAGGTCCAATAATTGTAATTTTTGATGGAGAAAGAGGAGAAGAACTATTATTAGATGATGAATTAAGTAAATTTATCAAAAGACAATTAATCAATGCTAATATAATAGCTATAAATAAAATTGATGTAATTAATGAAGATAAGATAAAATACTATGAAGAATTATTAAGAGCAATTAATCCTAATGCAATTATTTTAAAAATATCTGCAAAAAATGGAATAGGTCTTGAACTACTTGCTGATATGGTGATTAAATGAATTTTCATGAAGAAATTTTAGCAAATGGTTATGGATGTGAATTAAAAATTCAATTTAATAGATTAATAACTCCTAGTGAATTTTATTCTATAGTACATGAAATAATAGAAAATATTGCAAAGGAATTAATTAATAATAAGGCAAAAATTGGTCATATAAAATTATATGTAAAAACATCTAGTGGATATTTAAGTGCAGATACTATTGATTTAAAATATGGAATTAATATAAATTCATCAATATCAAATTCAGAAAATTCATTTATTCTTGTTATTAATATCATAGCAATTAAAATTGATAAGAATAATATTGCAAAAATTACAAATGAAACTTTAGATAAAATCTCACAAAAATATAATTTCTCAAAGATATTAATTAAGAATAATTTTATTCATTTATGAATGTAATTCTTACAATGAAAAATAAAATTCTTAGGCACATTAGGACATGATAAATAATGAAGATGTGTATACATTCCTAAAGTTTTATGAATAAAAGCACCATCCATTTTATTTTTAATTCCTTTTCCTCTTTTCACATAAAATACAAAATCTGATGAAATATTTTCAATATAGGAATAATGAAATTCATGACCTTTTATAATTTCTCCTTCTTTTGATATTATATTATTCATTTTTGTTTCTAATTTAACATAGCTTACTACTACTTTATCAGAAAAATAAACATCACCATCAAAAATTCCTATCATTTTATATTTTCTTCCATTATAGTTTATTGATTTGCATAAATACATTAATCCACCACATTCTCCTATTATAGGCATTTCATCTAATGCTTTTTTCTTAATAGAAGAGTAAAGAGGTTGATTTTTTTCTAATTCTTCAGCAAAAACTTCTGGATATCCTCCACCAATTAAAATACCAGAAATTTCATCACTTATGTACTTATCTGATAAACTATTAATGAAAATTAATTCAGCATTCATTTTTCTTAATATTTCTAAATTTTCATAATAATAAAATGAAAAAACACAATCCATGAATACTCCTATTTTTATTTTTTCATTATTTAAAAAATTAAGTTCAAAATCACTATGAATTTCTGGACTAGAATTCATTATTTCTATTAATTTATCAATATCTAAATTAGGTTCTAATAATTTAGCAGCATTTTCTATTACATTATTTATTTCTTTAATCTCATTAGGAGTAATAAGTCCTAGATGACGTTTTTTTATATTTAATAATGGAGAATAATAAAGAACACCAATAATTGGAATATTTGTATAATAATTAATAGCTTTTTTTATTTTTTCTTCATGTATTTTATCTTTTACATTATTTAATATTACACCTGAAATTCTTAATTTTTTATTAAGAGATTTAAAACCAATTATTTGAGCAACTATACTTTTAGTTAATCCTCTACAATTCATAACTAAAATTATTGGAGTAGATAAAATTTTAGCAATATGAGCAGTACTACCAATATCTCTAATAGGTGATGCACCTTCATAAAGACCTCTTACACCTTCTATTATAATAAAATCAGTATTTTCATAACTTTTTATTAAATTATAAAGAATCATATCTTTACTCATAATCCATGAATCTATATTTCTACATGCTCTTCCAGAAGCTTTAGTTAAATACATTGGATCAATATAATCAGGACCTATTTTAAATGGTTGTACTCTATAGCCTTTATTTTTTAATATTCTTAATATTGCAGAAGTAATTATTGTCTTTCCAGCATCACTATTATTTGCAGAAATAATAACTCTAGGAATTTTCATAAAATATCTCCTCAAGTTCATTTATTGATAACCAATTAGGAATTCTTCCTTCTTTGATATTTAAAATAGATAAAGAAATAGATTTAATAATATTTGAAATATTTGAATTTGGATAAACTTCTATTACAGTTTTCATCATTTTATTAGCACTTATAATCTCTTCAGAATAAGGTATTATTCCAATTATTGGAAGATTAACTTTTCTTGAAAATTTTTCTACATATTTTATACCATTTTTTGTAGATTTATTATATAAAATTCCAAAAGCATTTACTCTAATAGTATTTAATCCTCTACAAATATTATTTGCAGCATATATAGACATAAAATCATCTGATGTTACTATAATTACTCCTTCAGCATATTTTTCTTTTACAACAATTGCTAATCCTCCACAAACAATATCCGCTGGTACATCAAATATAATAAAATCATAATCATTAATGTTTAAATTTTTAAAAATATAATTAACTCCTACTATTATTCCTCTTCCAGCACATCCAATTCCCGGTTCAGGACCACCTATTTCAATACATGATATATTATTTGATCCTTTAAATAAAAACATATCAATAGAAGGATTTTTATTTGTTTTCATTATATCTAAAAGTGATGGTATATGTTTTCCAATAATATTTATTGTAGAATCAGATTTTGGATCACATCCTATTAATAAAACTTTTAATCCAAATTTACTAAGAGCATAAGCTATATTTGATGCTAAAGTAGATTTTCCTATTCCTCCTTTACCATATATTGCTATAGATCTCAAGAAATATCCCTCATTATTTTTCTAATAGCATTTCCTAAAATAGATCTATGAATATACTTTTTTCCTAAAGTTACTCTATGAGCACCATATTCATTTACTACATAATCATAACCTAAGGATTTTAAATTTGAAGTTGCTCTAGAGCCTGAAGTTATTGCAATAGTCTTTACCTTTCCTTCTATAGCAACTGCATGTGGTATTCCAGCAATTATTGCTAATTCTGTAGAAGAATTTAAAACAATTTCTTTTGCTTTTTCACCTGCTATAGGATATTCATCTAATCCTCCTGTAATAAAATCAATATTAATTCCTCTTCTATTTAATTCTTCTAATATAATTTTAGAATAATTTCTTATTCTAGGAAGACCAATATTTGGATCTAAATTTGCTATAAACTTAATTTTTCCTCCAATTTTTTTCTTAATTTCATTTAGAACTATTATTATATCTGCAAAAAGAAAAGCTGTTTCTTTTTTTGCATTAAGAATACAAGCTACTTCCTTATTATTTCTTATATCATTAATAATTTCATATGCTACTTTCTTTGGATTATCACCAGGACTATTAGGTATATATTCTAATCTAGCAGTACCTCTTGTTTTTTCTAATAAAGTAGCCATTTCTAACATGTACTTTTGTCTTTCAAATTCTTCTTTACTTATAATTCCTAAATTCATTGCTTCTTTAAGAACTTCTATTGCACCTATGGTATTATCTCCTAAACCACTATGTACATTACAACATATGGTTTTATTAGCTAGATTTAGCTCTTCTACTACTCTTTTTATATTTTCACCTATAATCATACTAGCACATGTACCAACAACACCAATTAATTTTGGCTTAAATAATTCATTAATTTTCTTAAGTATATTTCTTAATCTTTTTTCTCCACCAAATATTAACTCATTTTCTGAAAGTGCAGTAGTAAAAACTTTTACACCATCTTTTTCTAATAATCTAGCTGGACCAAAACAACAACCAGATGGTCCATGAAGAATAATTACATCTACATCTAAATCTCTAAGCATGTACATTGCAGCAGCAATTGGACTAGGTCTTGGATGTATTATTACTGACATATTATGACCTCTCAATACGAAGTATAGGTACTTTTCTTCTATTATGATCTACTATTTTCTTTTTCATTAATGGTCTTATAATTTCACCAATTTCACCAAAGAGAAAAACTTCTTCAAATGGACTATTATTAATAATTTGAGCTAATTTCTCAATATTTATAAATCCACATGTTGTTTTTAATTTTCCACCAATTTCCAATCTTATTGGAGGAAACAACTCTAAATAATCTTTAATAGATCTTTCTACAACTTTTTCATTTATAGCAGGACTTTTATTTAGTATTATAGGAAAATCTGGATTCTCTATTACCATTTTATTATCAAATACATAACTTGGAATTTCTATTTTTTCTTCAATATTATTAAAAAATTTTGCTATAGAAACTCCAACAATTATATTTTCTATATGTTGTTTACCTATTGGCTTATTTTTAGCTTCTATTAATATTTCTGAATATAAAGGACCATTAATTGTAATAAAACCATTAAATTTTGCTATAAATTTTATTATATTTGAAGTGATAGTAATATCCTTAGCATATATTTCACAAATAGAATTTGTAGAAAAGTATTGACAATTTTTAATTGAAATATTTCTTAATAAAGGATCATCAGCATTTAGAAGAATTTTTCCTTCTGGCTTTTTATTTCTTATCATAGATAATTTTGCTTCTAATGCAGAAGAAGTTCCTTTTGCTATTGGATAATTATCATAAACATTTTTTATTATACCTAAATCTGCTAATCCTGTTCCACCAAGAGATACTTCAAATATAGCAATATCTGGTTTCTTTGGACATAATTCTATGGCTTTAATTATATTTGCAGGAGTAGTACTATTGTTTCTCAATAAAATACTTTCATTATTTTTATCTATAAATAAAATTTCATTACTTATTAAACAGAGAATAGAAAAGTCCTTTCTCAAGAGAGAAATTGCACATTTTATACTAGTAGTTTTTCCAAAACTTCCTGTTACTTCAACAATAGGAAAATCAATATTATTACTAATAAGCATTTTAACAGCTTCATGATGAGTTATTACTTTATTAGAATTTCTATTAAAAGGAAAGTGAACTGGTACTACAATTAAATCATATTCATTAAAAGAATTTGGTAATTCTTGTTTAATTTGAAAATCTTTTGAATATTTTTCAATATCTTCTTTTTTTAATGTTTTATATACATCAATACAAGTAACATTATCTCCTCTTTTGGTAAATGCTTCTGAAAGTATTAATCCACCATGTGTTGCATCAATTACTAGAATCTTCAATTTTTAAGCTCTCCTTTATTCTATCATGAAGAATATCTACAATACGATTATCCTTTCCTATAGGATTACTATATATTATTTTAACTTTCTTATTTCCAGAGTTAATGATTTTTATTTTTTCTCCTTTTGAAAGTCCTAATATCTTTGGTATATCATAATCAACATGAGTACCTCTAGCAAGAAAAACTGGTTGTATTACAATTTCATCAAGATCTTTCTTTAATACTTCTGATAATACATTATTAAGTAATGGTTCATTTATTTGAATAAAAGCATATGTAACATAATCATAGTAGCTTCTTAGTTTTTCTGCACAATATTCTATGAGTTCTTTATTGTATTTTTCATTGCTACCATGTCCTACTAAAATTACTCCAATTTTCTTATTCATTTATGATCAGAAATTTCTAAAATAATTTCTTAATATATTTCTTATGTTTCTTATGAAACACTACTTCTAATTGAGAAAAATGCTATTGCTGCAATAATCCATGTGGCTATTAATATTATATAACCTACTAATAAGATAATTAATACTGAACCTATAATTAATAAAATTCCAATGGTATTAAATAATTTCTCTCCTGATTTTTCTGCAATTATATCAAATGATCTCTTATAGAAAAATGCACTTAGTAAAAACAATACAAAGGTAATAATAAGTAATAATAATGCTAGAACTAACTCTATACCAAACATTCTAAATGGTCCTATTATCATTCCATTCATTGATATTATTGTAGATATTTTTATAAAAGGCATTGCAAAAAATATTGTAATCATAGTAATACTCAAAATAATTATGCTTATTATTCCAAAGATAAATCCATATAGTGCATTTTGAAATATACTTGGTGAATTATAATCATTTGATAATCCTTTTAGACCAATTAATAAAATAATTATGCCTATTAATCCAAGAAATGGTATTAAGAAACCAATAGCAATAAGTATTGAACCAATTCCACATAATTTTTTATTTGCTTCTAATGCCATAGTTTTCATAATCATAATCAAATATAAAAAATTATTTATTAATTTTTAAGAATAAGCTATATATGAAAGTAGAAATTGGAAAAGAATTTTTATCCAGATCCAAAAATGAAAAAAGCTCTTCTTTTCATATTTAATCTTAGCTATTGTACCTTTACTGGTATTAGGAATAGGAATTTCTTTTATTTATTCATTATAAATGAATGGTATATTTTAACATTTTTTCAATATTATACTTTATACCTATTATTGTTATAACAATATTCATTAGCTATTGGATCCCAAAGTACTATAAATCTATAAAATTCATCTTAACTGAAAATGAAGTAAGAGTTGAAAGAGGTGTATGGTGGAAAATGCGTCATGCAGTTCCATATTCTAGAATTATGAGTATTGATACAATTCAAGGACCAATATCTAGACACTTTGGTATTGGAGCTGTTGATATCTATACTGCAGGATATACTGGATCAGCTGGAGGTGGTCCTATGAAAAGAAGAACTGAAGCATCTATTATACATAGAAATAAGAGAATTAATATTGAATATTGTTAAAAGTAAACTACTATTTAGTACAACTTCATATGAAAATTTAATTCGAGAAACACTTGAATAGCTTAAGAGAAATAAGAAAACTATTAAGTTCAAAATTTTCATAAAAATATTGTTATTTCTTTTCTTGTTTTTCTCTTTCAACAGGTACAACTTTTACTCCAACACCAAATAATTTTCTAAATATTGTATCTATGAATTTAACATAAGCACCTTTTTGTCCTACTGCTGCTCCCATTACATCCTCATACACCTTTATTTGTAAGCTTGGTCCTGCAAAATCTACTTCTGCTATATGCTTCCATATCCATGATGTTGGATGCATTGCTCTAATCATTTCTTTAAAATCAAGATTTAATTCAATACCTCTAAGTCTTTTTCCAAGTTCTTTTTCTGCATTATTTATTCTCTCTCCACCTTTTCCTACAAGTCTTCCCATATGGCCTTGCTTAACTATTATAAGAGCATCTGGTACATATTCTTGAGAAATTTCATAGCTCTTTTTAGAATTAACTAAATCAGTAATTGTTATTACATCAGCATCTGGTGATTTTGCTTTTACTACCTCATATATATGTTTTTCTTCTTCAGTTAAATTTCTAGATCTTAATTTGTACTCTAGTAAAAATCTTAAACCTCTTTTAGCACCATCTCTAATAATATCCTTTATTCCTAAATCTACAACATGAGATTTTTCTTCACTTAACATAACTTCTCTTATTACTGCTGCAGGATCATGACTAACTTCTCTAAGTGCTTGAAATACAGGATCTCCAGCTACAATAAGTCTGCTATTTCTACCAACTCTAATAACAGCTTCTATAATACTTTCAGGTCTCATTAATTGTATATCATCTAAGAATATAATTGAATTATCAAAAGATCTACCTCTAAGATATTTAGGATCTGCTAATACAATTTTTCCATCATTTATTAATGATTCTATTTTACTCCATTCTACATAATTACTAATAATATCACGAATATAGTTTTTCATAGTATTAATGAAGGCATCATGACCTTTAGATATATCAAGTTCTTGTCCTGTAACGATATCTACTACTGGTCTTATAACTATAAATCTTGCATACTCATTATTTATAATACTATCAATACCATAGGCTAAACTAAACATTGATTTTCCTGTTCCTGTAGGTCCAAAAAATCCTAATATTTCATAAGTCTTATTTTTTAATGCTTTATACATTTCCTCCTGTCCTGATGTTAAAGGCTTAATATTCTCTAAGATGCTCATGTATATCACCTAGAATAGTAGTAAGTTTTACTATACATTAGCACTTTTAAATATTCTTCTTCATAACAATTATTTGGTGGGCCGGTCCGGATTTGAACCGGAGACCTCTGCCGCGTCAAGGCAGCGTCCTAACCAGGCTAGACTACCGGCCCTATTTGATAATAAATATTTAGACTCTAAAAAACTTTATCATAAATATTTTCGGTCTTCTCTCTCTATGTAATAACTTTTGGATTATTCTTTTAACCACCCATACAAATTTACTTTTTGGTGAAATAATGGTTCAAATTAAGGATTTAGGAAGAGAACTATCTAATGGTTCAGTAAAATGTCTATATCGTGGATGTGGAAAACATTGTAGATCTTGGAGTGGTCTTGCAATTCACTTAAAAAAATGCCATGGAGTTATTGCTGAAGAGGTGAATTGGAGTGATATATTTGAATGATTATTTTTTATGTGATGAATGTAAAGGAGAATGTATAGTTCATAATGGATTATATGTATGTAAGAAATGTGGTCTTGAACATGGTCCTACATTAGCATTATCTCTCTCCAATAATTTATCTACTAATTATAGTATACCACTAAATTCTGAATTTTCTATAAAATTTCCATTAATTTACATGACAAATAAAGAAAAAATTAAAACAAAATTCTATAATATTGGTTATACTATATGTCAAATAGCAAAAATTTCAAATATTGTTTTAGAAGATGCAATTAGAAGAGCTTTAAGAACTTGGAGAATTAATGATCAATCATATCTAAATAGTTTTCTTCATGTTTTTGCAGCTATAGTATACTCTAGTACACATTTTGGTCCTCCTCACTCAAGATTACCTGAGGAATGGGATGAAATTTTAAAGAAATTAGATTTAAGAAAACCTGGAAGAGCTAGTGCAAGTGGAGAACATAGACCAATAAAATTAATGCAAGTAATTCAATATATTCATAAGTATTATGGAAAACTTCCAGATAGAGGAGAATGGTATTGGGGAAGATTATCAACAATATTTCCAAAATACTTAGTAAGAAGAGCATCTCTATTAATTGAAAAGCCAAGAAATTTAAAAGAAGCAATTTTAGCTATTATTGTTGCTGATTATAATAATACTTTAAGAGAAGAAGATTTTAAGAAAATTGGATTATCTTTAAAGAAATTAAAGAAATGGTTAAGAGACTTAAAATTAAATAAAGAAATTATTGGTAAAATCTTTAAAATAATAGATGAATATAAAATACCAATGGAAATAGAGAAAAAAATTATTGCAAATATAAAAGAAATTATCAATAAGAGAATTAATGAGGATCAATTAATGAAAATAATTAATTCACATATAATTAATAAAGTAGAACTAGCTCTTACATAATTATTCAAAATTTTTTTATTCTTTTTCTATTTTTGTAATAATATGGATACATCAGTTATATTAATATTAATTACTACTATAAGTCAAATATTTGCTATTTTAAATCCAATTAGTGTTATTCCAACATTTTTAGCTTTAACTCATGAAATGGATTCATCAAAAAGATGTAAAATAATAAATCAATCTACTATTACTATATTTTTACTAATGGTTTTATTAGCTATTGCTGGTAGTATAATTTTAGATTTTCTAAAAATTAGTATCTATAGTCTACAAATTGGTGGAGGAATTATTTTAATTGTTATTGCAATAGATATGCTTGGTGGAATGCCAAGAACAAAACAAGTTGAAAATGAAGAGGAAATTGCTATTGTTCCTATTGCTACTCCTCTTTTAGTAGGACCAGGAACAATAACAACAATAATTGTACTGTCTAGAACTATTCCTCTTATATACTTATTAATTAGTATTGTAGTTGTTACTATAATTACTTACTTATTACTTAGAGGATCTCAGTTATTAGTAAAAATACTTGGAATAAATGGTGTAAGAGCAATGGGTAGATTTATGACAATTATAATTGCTGCATTTGCAGCTCAGCTTTTATATGATGGAATAACTGGTTGGCTTTCTTCTTGGAGATTTATTTAGCTATTTTTCCTCTTTTATAAATTCATAAGAATTTTATATTATTGAGAATGAAGAAGATAATAATATCTACCATTACAATCTTATTATTACTAATAGTATTAAACTTCACATATGGATCAATTAGTATAGAAATTAAAAATTATGAAGCATTAGATCTTGGAATATTTCCTCCTGCTAATTCTTTATTTATATCAATTCCTAAGAATATTAGCTTATCAGTATTATATGCTAATGTAAGTAAAGTATTACGAGCTCCAAATCCATCAGGTAAAGATACATTAGCTATAGGATTATGGGTAGCAGATAGCTCAGGAAAAATATTAGCTCTTTTAATCTCAAAAGTTTCTGAAGTTGAATATATACGTACAAGAGAAATAAATATAGAACCATGGAAAAATATACCTATAATAGAATGTGGTACTACTAGACCTTATCCTTTAATAAAATATCAAATAGATAATGGTGGATATGCTTTTGTAATTTTTACATTATCTGATTTTGATTTAGCTCTTAAATTTTTAGGAAAAACAGCAGAAGATTTAACTGTTGTAGGATTATTTACTTATCATGATCTTACTCATATTTATACTTATAATCACACTATATTATCCATTAAGACTTCAGGATTATATTCTATAGCAAATATGAGAATTATATCTGCTATAATTAATAATACTTTTTACATAGCAGAAGGAGGAGTAATAAGATTAAATGAACCTATACATGGTAATATTACAATTAATCTTCAAGGAAGTATTTTCTTTATTCCTATTTATCATAAAATAATGGTGAATTTATAATGAAAAGATATTATTACTTATTATTTCTTATTATTCCTATTTTTTGTATAAATCAAGTAAGTGCTTATAGCTTTCAACAAGTTATTCCTTCTTCACAATTTTCTTTTCAATATTATTATTCTCCTGCTGGAAATGATCCAGGTCAACAAGAAGGATTTTATGAAAATCATCCTATTAGATATAATTCGGTTGAATGGAATTCTGAAACTGGAATAATTCATTGTCAAGCATATGTAGAAGTACCTAAAGGTGTTTCACAAGCTTATAGACCTAATGTTAATATTACTTCAGTTATTTCCTATAATGGAACTTTTTCTAATCCATTTAGTTATGTTAAAATTAAGCCTAACATTAATATAAATGTAATATCATTACATAAACCTCCATCTGATATGGGTTTTGTAAATTATAGTTATCATGTTAATAATATTAAACTTTCTGGAAGTAAAGAATTCTCTATTGATATTGCTTATTTTTATGTTATTGCAGATTATTGGTATCCTAATAGTGAAGTAATTCATGATTATGCTAGTATAGATATAGAATTTTCAATTAAAAATGTAGAATTGAATTTTTATTGGCCTCAATTAGATATTAATGCTTTTCCTATAAATGCATGGAAAGGACAAAATGTACAGTTTATAGCTATTATCAAAGATGGTGTTCCACCATATACTATTTATTGGTATTTTGATGAACAATATAATTATACTGAAGTAGTTTATGGAGATATTGGTGATATTTTAACATCATATACTTATTTTGCTTTTCAAAATTCTGGCTTACATAATGTAACATGTAAAGTAATCGATTCCATGGGATTAAGTGATATAAAATGGATATTAGTTAATGTTAGTAGTATTTATCTTAATATAGAAACAACATTAGGTGGAACTACATATCCTCCTCCAGGATTACATGAATATTCAATAGGAGAAAAAGTTAATGTTTATGCATATCCTTCATCAGGATATGTATTAGATAAATGGGAATTAGATGGAATTATATTAAGTTCAAATAATCCTATTAGTATAGTAATGAATACAAATCATACTTTAAAAGCTATTTTTACTCAAGAGCTTACAGTAACTGCATATTCAAATGTAACATATGGAGAAGCTCCTCTTTCAGTTCAATTTTACTGTATAGTTTCAGGAGGAAATCCACCATATAGTTTTTTATGGAATTTTGGAGATATGGGAGTATCTAATGAACAAAATCCTGTACATGTATATTCTCAACCTGGTAAATATAATGCTATAGTAACTGTAAGTGATTCTATAGGAAGAAAAGGATATGCATATGTTAATATTTATGTAAATTCATCTATTGATTTTATTATTTATAAATCTAATGATATTTTTCTAAGACCAGGAGAATTAGGAACTTCTATTATATATGTAAATTCAAATCAAATTATACCTATTCAATTATCAATTGAATGGATTGGAAAAGTACCTACCAATTCATGTATTTCTATTATACCACAATCTATTATAACTAATGGTTCTTCTTTACTAATATTTCTAGCTGGAGATTCTATTGGTGTTTATATATGTAGAGTAATAGGAAAATCAGGAAATTTATCTCATTATGTAGATGTTTATATTAATATCACTCAACAAATTTATTATCTTAATATAGAATCATCAGAAGGAGGAATAACAAATCCTCCACCAGGTGTATATGCATATCCAGCTGGAACAATTGTAACTATTTCTGCATATCCTAATAGTGATTATTTATTTGATAAATGGCAATTAAATGGTAATGATTATTCTTCTAATGATATAATCTCAATTACTATGAATTCAAATTATACATTAAAAGCAATATTTAAAAAGAAACCACAATATCAATTAACTACAATTATTTTTGATATTAGATATCCATGGTATGGTAGTTGGATACAAGGTGATTATAGTGAATATGGATTAATTTACTTTAATAATTCTATAATAGTTCCTAGTTCTCCTTATACATTACAGTTAATGATTTCAAATGTAGAAAATGTACCTATTTATTTTGATCCAATAAATTTACAAGGAAAACTTCTTTCTCAATGGGGAGGAGAATCAAAAGTTAAAATTTATTCTGCTTATTATATAATAGGAAATAGTGAATTTTCAATACCATCAATTATTTATCCATCATATTATGAAGCAATTCTTATTCCTTCACAAACTCATATGTTAAGATTAAATATAAAATTAATTGATTTTCCTGTAAATATTACATCAAATAAAAATTGGGGTTATGTAATTGTAGAATCAAATTCTCCTAGTTGGTTTATTTATAACTATAGTAATGGATTTGGAATTTATTATGTAGATTATTCATATAATATAAAAATAAAAGCATATCCATATGCAGGATATTATTTTGATAAAATAGTAATTAATCCTAATTCTCAAGATGAAAAAATCTTTTATGATAATATTGTTACTATAGAAAATATTACAAAGCCTTATAATATTATAGTTTACTTTTCAGCTAATCCTCCAACATCTAGACTTACTATAAAAGTAGAAGGAAATGGTACTACAATTCCAGCACCAGGAATATATGAAGTTCCTAGATATTCCTATCAATCTATAATTGCATATACAAATGATCCAAATTATTACTTCTCCAATTGGATTATAGATGGGAAAAAAGTAGTAGATTATAATAAAATAACCATTTATATGGATAGTGATCATGAAGTAATTGCAATTTTTGATACAGATATTATAGAAAATGTTGGTCCTGCATCTCTTAAAGATGGAAGAATGCTAAAAAGAGTAATTCTATATGAGAATATAGGAGTAAATGTAACTGTAAGAATTCCAGGAATTTCATCTCCAACTCAAGTAAATGTTACAGCATGGTTAGATCCTTTAGGAGTAGTATGGTGGGATAAAAATTCATGTACATTTAAGTCAACTATTTATAAATTTACAAAAACAGTAACAACAGATAGCTCAGGATATATCTCAATTCTTTTTGGATCATTAGATGATGTTTTTTACTCTACAAATAGAAATGCTTCTATTGGTTCTAAATATTTTGCATATGCTGAAATTAGAGTAAATGATAAAGTCTATTTCTACAATAGTACTTGGAAAATAGATAATATAATGGCAACTACTGAATTTGATTATAATTTAACAGGAATAAATGCTACATTTAAATTTAGATATTTAAGTGATGGAAGTTTAGTAAAAGGAAGAAAGGAATTTTATGTAGCTACTCTTGATGGTGTATATGAAATATGGAATGATAATCTTCTAAAAGAAAGATTTTCTTCTCCTTGTGATGAAAATGGTTTTTCTTATTTATGGATTCCTTATTCTTGGCTTAATAATTCAATACTAAGAACAAATATTTCCATAAGTATTTATGCTTATGAAAATTCTTCATTATATCCTATTACTCATGCAATTAAAAATAATATTACATATACAGTAATTGCTCCTATGTTTTATTTTATTAATTCTAATTTTATTGTAGTAGAACCATTTGATTGGGGTGATAGAAATAATTTAAGTCCTATTGAAGGAGCATATGTTTATGTATATTCTAATAATACAAGTAATGGAGAGATTTTTGGTCCTTCAAAATCTATACTACTTTATAGATGTCATGATAAAATTTATATGAATTTCTCTATTAACTCATCATTTTTACTATTACCAATAAGAGAACAAATAAAGATACCAATTGATTTAGCTCAAATTAAGGGAATACTTATTAAAACTCCTAATGTAGAAAATATTTGGCTTCAAATTATTCCAGGACATTCAGTAAATATTCTATATAATCCAATAAAAGAAGGAAGAAAATTAATATTTATAAGGTGATATTTTGCATTACATTATTACAGCTATAATTATTATTTCATTATCAATAGTTTTATCAATAGGAATATCAAGTAATCTTTACTATTATTTAGTACAAATTCCAAGTGCAACAATTTCATCTATTCAAGATAAAATCATAGAAATTATTGATTTATTATTAGATAAAAGAAGTGTTGTTTATGGAGTTTCTACTGGAGATTTTATAATAAAATCAATTAAAATGAATTCTTTTATTATTAGAGTTTCTCTTCCAGAGGGAGATCAATTCATTAGTATTAATAAAACAGCATTATTAATATCAAAATTATCATTAACTATTCCATATAATGATGATAAAATAGCTATTATTCCATTAGAAGAAGGAACTATTATTATTCCTAAGCCATACATAGATATTGCTATTACAGAAGAATTAGGTATAAAGACTTATATTATTAAGCTATCAATAATATCAATTCAAGAAGGATTTTCAGCTTTAGGAGTATTCAATATTAAAAAAATTGAAAAAATAGAAACATTAGAAATATCAAGAAATATGAATAAAGATGGTATTTTTACATTTTATATTGATGAAGAACAAAAAACTTCTTTTTTAGTTAAATCAGGAGAAAAAATTAGAATTATTATTAATTATAAAGAAATTCAATTACTGCAATTTTTCTAGTTTAAATTTTCTCCTAAATATCATTAATTTGAGAATATGATAAAGCCTATTATACGCTTACTAATTATTGGATCAATGTTAGCTATTTCTACATTATTTTCTTTTTATACGTATTATTATGGAAAAAATCTTATAGAAAGTTTTCAATATGCATCAGCAAAATCTATTGCTTATACCATTACTGAAAATATTCTTTCATCATTAGCAAATGCTAAAATTAAAGGTAAAGAATCCTCTTCTTCTATTTTACTAAGTCAATCTGTATTACTAATAGTTGAAGAAAATAGAGTTACTGTAGGTGTAGGAAGTACAAATTATTCAATTAAAATTCCAATTAATATATCTATTACACCTATACGTACTACTATTTTAGCATTGAATATAACTGCATATCCAAATGGTACAATTAAAATCATTAAGGTGAAATAATGGATCAAGCCTTAGAAGCAGCTATTGCAATGTCTATTTTTATAATTGTATTCTCTCTTGTAATTTTTACAACATCAATTTTATGCTCATCCTATATAAATAATCAGCTTTATTCAATAAAGAATTCTTTAGCTTCTATTATAGCTTCAATTATATTAATTCAAAATGGAGTATCTTCTAACTCATGGGAATCATATTCCTTATTAATAGATTATGATTTTCTAGATAATATTTCCTATTATGTAAATATTACATGTTTTTCAATTAAAAATGGAGAATTATTAAAATTATGGAGTAAATCAAATGGATTTATAATAAATGATAGTGTAGGAGAAGCTTATCGATTTATAATTTTAGATAATGGAAATGCCATAAGATTAGAGGTGAAAGTAAGATGAATAAAAAAGGAATAACAATAATTTATGACTTAGTATTTGCTTTTTTAATTTTAATTATTGGCATATCAATTATTGTAACATTTATTCCTTATTCCTCAATAACATTAGATAGAGATTATCAAAGCCTAGATAATATTTTAATCTGGTTAGATTCTAATAGAGTTTTAGCTTCTTGTATTTATACAAAAGATATAAATAGAATATCTTATTTTCTTGATAATCTTTTACCTAATACTGGCTATTGCATAAAAGTGTATTCCTTAGATTGGAATTTAATTTGGTCATATTCTTCACTTTTATTTAATGAAAAGAATACAATTTCTTCTCATCCATATTTTCTAAGTGGATTTCAAGGAATTCCTAATCCTTGTATTGTAATACTAATCATTTCTAGGTGATATAATGAGAAGAAAAGGATTTTCTTTACCAATGAATGTTATAATTCTTACATCATTTCTTATATTAATAACTACATTAATTTCAATTAAGTCAATAATGTTTATATCATCTATTAACAAAACTTCATCATCAAATATTATTCATATGATTATAGAAGAAATATATGCATCAAATCCTGGAACTTCCATTACTATATTAATAAATGAGCCAAGATCTATTATTTGTAATAATAGTACAATTTATTTTTCATCTTATATTTTTGATTTTCCAGATCCTATGAATATAATTTCAAACATAGTAATAGAAAATGATTTAATTATTATTACCTATAATATTAAGATTAATGACTTTATTATACCTGCTGGATTACATTCAGTAACAATTTCTAAAGAAATAGATAATTCGGTGAAAGTTTATGTTAACTTCTAAAAAAGGCTTTACATTTACTATAACTTCTTTAATTATAGTAATTACTTTAATTTCCTCTATTCTTATTATTCGTACATTACCAATTATAATATCTATAAGAGAAAATGATTCTTTTGCAATTAAAAATCAAATAACTAAATCTTTACTATTTACTGCATCATCAAGTAAATCACCAGATGATTATGTTAATTATATTTTATCTCTATCTAATATCAATAATTTTGTTAATATAATAAATGGAACAGGAAAAGGTTTTTCAATTCCATATAATTTTCCATCAAATTCTATTATAAAATTAGAAAATAAAACTGATGGAAATTATATTATTATAAATAATCTTCCTAGAGATTATCTAGCTGTAATAACAGATAATAAGTTCAGAATAATAGGTTATTCAAATGGAAATTATGTAAATATAAGTGATGTAAAAAATGGATGGTTAATAATTTATGAGAAAATTTATGAATATAATCTAACAATTTCACCATATTACAATTATACAATTAATCAAGATTTTACTATAACTATTAATTCATGGTCTCCACCTTCAGGATTTTCACAAATATTTATATATGGTTTACCTCAATTATCATTGGTTCAATTATTTCAAGATAATGAATTAAAATCAATTAAAGTAAAAGATCTATCTTCTTCATTTTTAGTTTTAAATCCATCAGGAATGCCATTTACAGGAAGATTAGTTCTTTGGTATCCAATAGCATGGATAAATTCAGATATATCTAGAGGTGATGTTTATTTATATATTCCTTAAAATTTTACCCATTATTATTCTATTAGTATCAAGTTCAAGTTATTTTAATTATTATAGTGGAGAAAATGCCATTATATCCTTAAGTAAAAGTAAGAATATCATTAAGGAATTAAATTATATTGATTATGATATTATTGTAGAAGAATTTTCAAATCCACCTTATACTTCTGCAGATCAATGGGCAATTAATAATAATTGGTCTTATTCTGGAACATGTCCATCTTGGTGGGGATATTTATGGTGTGGTATAACTTCAAATGGATATTTACAATGGCATAATTGGCTTCATAGTATAGGAGGAGCTATTTATGATTTTAAAATGTGGAAAGAATTTAATACTGTAGGAAAAGAATTTGAATTATATATTCCTATAAGTATAGGAAGAGCAGTTTCTAGTGGTATAGCAGGAGCACCACCTCTCTATATTACTATATCACTATATGATTCTTCTAATACCAAAATATTCTCTTTCACAATAACTCAAGACTATTATATTAAAGAAATTAAAGTATCTTTTTACAATAATGAAACAATTAAAACTCTTAATACATATTCTATACAATGTAAATTATGGCAAAATTCAACTGGTGCATATTTTTCATATAATAATGGAACAACTATTATAGGCTCTGGTATGCTATATACTGAACCCTCAAAAATTGAAATTAGATTTTACATATGGGAATATAATAATATTCAACCATATTCTGATTATGAGTATTGGGTTAATATTGATAAAATTATCTTAAAACCATTATCTTCTAATTTTAAAATTTCAGGATTATCTGCTGGAGATTGGTATTTACTAGATAATAATGGAAATATTATCAAGAATATAATTTCTAATATACATGGATGTGAAATTTCTTATTCAAATAAGTTAGATGGAATGTTAGTAGGCTTAATTAATTATACATATACTTATAAGGATAAATTCTATGCAAATACTACTATTATTTATAATTCTGGTATTTTTTCATCTCTACAAAATAAACCTATTACTATTTCAATTTTTGATTCATGTGATTCAATAGATAATTGGAATGGATTAAAAGGACAATTAAATTCATATCAATATGCCTCATTTGGTTGTTCAGGATCATTAATTTATGAATATTGTGGAGCAGTAAATACTGGTTTTTCATCATGGTATCCATGGATAGAAAGAAATGTTTCTATTTATTGTACTTCAATTAATATTAGCTTCAATACTAGATTTTACAAATATTTTGGAAATACTTTTGGATGTTATTTTAAAGGAATTTCTATTAAATTACTAAATGGAAGTTATATTAATATAGATGATAATTTTAATATATCAGATCAACAATGGTATCTTCTTTCATATAATATCAGCTTTAATGAATCTCAAATTATTACTAGTATAAAATTTAATTGGTATTCTTCAGGTTCTTATTATTATTCATTTTATTTATACATTGATAATGTAAGTATTACATATTATGGTAATTTAGGATTAACAATAAAAGGAATTCCAGAAAATGATATTGTAAATATTTATCAAAATAATTTACTAAAAAAGAGTATAATTAGTAATGGTTCTGATATTATTATATCACCAATTGAAATTCCTCAACCTTTTGAAGGTTATATAACTGTAATAAGTAGAGATTATTTACGTCCTTTAGTAAAGTATTCAGAAGCTATAGATTGGAATTATATGTTAACATATTCTAATGGTATTCTTGTAAAATCTGTTACTAATATACAATTACAACAAGCATTTAAAGGAAGTGAATGTAACTCAATAGATGGATGGAGTTTTTCTTATAATCTTGTAACTGGTGGAACTACACCATCATTTTCTTCAAGTAATGGCTATGTTATATTTTATGAGAATTCTCTAAGTTATTATTCTGGTCCTTATGGAGATGAAGCACCAAGAATGGAAGCATGGTATTACTTAATATATGATGTTAATTCTATAGGTAAGAATTTTACAATATCACTATTAACTGATGGATATTTTCATTATTATTCTGCAGCTGGTTATGTTTATGAATCATGGGGCGAAATACTAGTTTATTATATTCAAAAAAATAATTGGTATCTTATAGTACAAAGTAATAAATCAGAAAATCCTCTTCTTAATGTTACTATAACTCTATTTCCTTATAATGTTTCTAAAATTGATAAGATAGTAATTGTTTTTCATACTTATGGTTGTGGACCAAGTGGTTATGCTTTATATTCTAGTCCACAATGGGGAAGAGTAGATTATATTCGTATAAATTACTTAAAAGTTCCTGATGATTATTCTGGTGTAAAAATAATTGGTCTTAATCCTGGATGGAGAGTAGTAATAGATAATTATACATTTTGGGCAAATTCTTTAGGTGAAGTAATTATACCAATTAATATAACAACATGGCCTCTTACAAGTAATATTTTCATTTATCCATATTCAGAATTTTATAAGAATACTTTTGAATTAGGTAAAATTTACTATATTAAAACAATAATAGAGTATAATCCTATAATAGATACAATTTACTATGAAGTAAGTACAGTAAATTATAAGTATAGAGTTGAACTTAAAATTATTTCTTCAAGAATTCTTCCAATGCACTTTTCTACTTTATATTCTATTACTTTTACATTTAAAACATATGAAAATAATATTCTTCTTCCTGAAGTAAAGCCTAAGATTGCTATTAATGGTATTTTAGTAGATATTGAAAGAATTGATAATTATACTTGGAGATTAATATCACCAATAAAAGTTACTATTACTGCTTGTGATCCTTATTCAGGTATATGTTTAGTGGGTTTTCTTAATGATTTACAAAATTAGTAATTGAACTTTCTAAGAATAAGATTTTTAATTTTAATAATTTTCCTCATGTTCCTCCTTTATAAATTTACTAAAAATTATAGCAATTGGAAGGTGTATAAAAATGAGAAAAATCCTAAATAATAAGGGAGATATCTCATCACCTATAATTGTTATACTAATTACAGTAGCAGCTCTTTCTATTACTGGAGTAACTATAGCATGGATGTCTTCTATTAGTTCAAAAGCAGTATCACAAGGATCATTAGTTATTATTGGAACACCAACTATTACTACTGATGGAACATTATATATTACTATTAAAAATATTGGTAATGTAAATACAACAATAGAATATATAAGAATTGGTAATAGTCTATATAATTCTAGTATTATAATAGGTGCTAATGAAGTTTATAGCAAACCTATTAGTATTGGTGGTACTTTTGAATCAGGTAAAATTTACAATGGAATAATAGTAAGTAGTGCTGGTACTTATCAATTCTCAGCAATTTGTCAATAATTTTTTTCTTTTTTTATTGAAGTGAGATTATGTTAAGAAATTATATTAATAAGATAATAATAAGTAAAATTCGTAAGCTAATTAAAATAAATAAGTCATTAGCTATTAGTAAAAATAATAACTCTTTAGATTTTCCAATCTTAAAGATAAATATAATAAATTCTCCTATTCCTGATGGAATAATAAGAGCTCAATATAATGTTGGATTAAGTACAGTAACAATTGTTGATGATCAATATATAATAAATGATCCATTTATTTCTGAAGAAGAAAAAGAGCAATTAGAGAAAATTTCTTCTCAACTTCTTTTTTCAATACCTACATCTGCACTTAAAGATGAAAATCTCTTTAGAAAATATATTGAAAAACTTGGAGTAAATAATGAAGTACTTTATTATTTTTTAAGAAGAGAAATATTAGGATATGGAGTTTATGATGTTTTAATACAAGATGATAATATTGAAGATATTACTGCATGGCCAGATGGAACAACATGTAATCATAAGCTTTTTGGATCATTAAAAGTCAATATATCCATGTCAGAATCAGAATTTAATAAATATATTGAAAGACTTGTATATTTATCAGGAAAATCAATATCTCTTCATAATCCCATAATATCTATTAGATTACCTACAAATGATAGATTAACAGTAACATATTCAAGAGAAGTTTCTGATAAGCCATCTTTTAGTATAAGAAAATTTCCAAAGCAACCTTGGTCAATAACATCTATAATGATGATGAAAACAATTAGTCCAGAAATGGCAGCATGGTTAATGCTTTTAGTTAAATATAAAAAAGCTATTTTAGTTTGTGGACCTGTTGGTTCAGGAAAAACTTCACTAATAAATGCTTTATGTTCTCTTATTCCTGCAGATCAAATAGTTGTAACATGTGAAGATACTCCTGAATTAAAATTAGCAAGACAAAATTGGATTTCATTAATTACAAGAGAATCATCTACAGTAGAAGAAGAAGGAGAAATAAGAATGTTTGATTTAGTTAAACATGCACTTAGATATCCTGCTAGTTACATAATAGTAGGAGAAATAAGAGGAGAAGAAGGAAGAGTTTGGGCACAAGCAATTGCTACTGGTCATGGAGGAATAACATCATTACATGCAGAAACTCCAGAAGGTGCTATAGAGAGACTTAAAAGTGATCCCATAAATGTAGCAGAAGGTTCTCTTAAAGAGTTATCAACTATTGTTATTATGAAGTCACTTTACATTAAAAATATGGGAGAAAAAATTAAAGTAAAAAGAGTAATGGGAATTTATGATATTAATTCATCAATTAAACCAATTTGTTTATTTAAATATAACTTAGAAAGTGATTCTTTTATTAAAGTAAGAGATCCATTTGAATCTAATACTGCTAGTAAAATTATGGAGTTTATTCCTAGAGAAAAACTAATTGAAGAATATAAACTTTATACAAAATTTCTACAATTATTATATTTACTAGGATATAAAAAACCTGAACTTACTTTACATACTAAAGTAACAGAATTAGTTTGGAAATTATATGAATATGAAGATATACCTGAGGAATTACTTATTCCCGAGGTTCAGTTAATTGAATAGAAAAATAATTGATTTTTTTAAATTATTTTTAATTAAAAAGTTTAGTAAAATAATATATTCATCTGAGCTTAATATTACACCACAAGATTACATATCTAAGCTTATGATAATTATTTTAGTATCTTTAATTTCTGCTATATTACTTGCATTATTTAATATAATTCTTAGTATTTTTGTAATAATAATTCCCATAATTTATATATGCTATCCTATATTTTCAGTAAGAAAAAGAAAATTATTATGTGAACAAGAATTACCATTTGTTATTACTTATTTAACAATTGCTGCAGCATCTTCTTACTCTATATCAAAAGCTGTACTAAACTTATCTAGTTTTAATTTTCTTAAAGCTTTTAAGAAAGAAGCTGAAAGAATAGATAGAATTAGAAGACTTTATGCTTTAAGTCCAATTGAAGCTATTATTTTTGAATCAAATTTCCATCCATCTCAAGCTGTAAGAGAATTATTTTCATCTATAGTAACTGCAGAAAGATCTGGAGAATCTCCATTTTTAATAATGAGAGATGAACTCATTAAATCATTTTCATATCTCTTATCAAGATTAAAAATAATGTCAGATAAATTTTCTATAATAGCTTCAGCTCAAATGATAGTATTTATAGTTATTCCAATGGCAGTAATAACTATTAGTATTATCTTTTCAAGTATTATTGAAATAAAGCATATTTTTCTTTCTTGTATTGTATTACCATGTATTTTTGCACTAATAATTTCTATGATTATTGACTCATATTATCCAAAAGAACTTTCAGAACCTATAAACATAAAGTACTTTTTATTATCTCTTATTTCTTTTCCAGTTGCTATTATCTTATACTATAGTACAAAAGCAATAAGTTTTGATTATCTTCTTGCAATTACAATTATATTATTTTCATTACCAATTACTATTTTATATGAAAGAGAAAGAAGAAAAACTAAACAAATTCTTTCTCTTCTTCCATCTTTTTCTAGATCAATTGCAGAAGAAGTAAAAAAAGGAAATTCTCCATCTAGAGCAATTATTTTACTTTCTGAAAATTCATCATCTTCTTTTTTCAATAATTTACTAAAAAGAATTGCTTCTCATATTAGTATTGGATATTCTATTAGTAGAACTATATCCTACTTAAAAATGCCATGGATTGCTAAAATTTATTTTGAAATTTTAGAAAAAGCTGAAGAGATAGGAGCAAATGCAAAGTCAATGAGTGCTCTTTCAGATCTTATGAATAATATTTATACAAGTATGAAAGAACTTGAATCTCAAACATCACTTTTCAAATTTTCATGTTATATAAATTCAGTAATACTACCATTTTCCATAACAATAATAGTAGATGTTATTATTAGAATTTTTACTAATATATCTATTGAATTAAATGCTTATTATTTTGGAATAGAAATTATTAAACTAGAAAGTGTACCTTTATTATCTCTTATAGCATATTCTTGTGTAATACTAAATGCTTATTTATTAGGACTTTTAGGAGGAAAAATTTCAAATGGTGGCTCAGTTGTAGATGGATTAAAATCATCTATTATATGTATTACAATAGCAATTATTACTATATTTATTTTAAGAGATATGAAATTAATAAATCTTCTATTTGGATTTAGATGATCTTTATGAAATTATATAAAATTATTTTCATTATTTCCTTCTTAATAATAATTTTTAATTTAATTCAATTTGTTAATTGTAATAAAGATGATATAAAAATTTCAATTATTCCTATTACTAATAATGAAGATGGTACATTTTATCCAGGAGATTCTTTTATTATAATGTATTCTATTCCATCTAATGGTACATTTTATGATAGTAATGGAAACTTATGTCATTATTATTATACATTAGAAAAAATTGAAGTTTTAAGTGAATGTATAAGTAATGTAAATTTTTCAAATAATGAAATAATTTGTACAATTGCAAATATTCCATCTGGTATTTATACAGTTAACATTATTTTTTATATTACTTATCATTATCAATATTGGCTAAATGAAACATATCCATTATATGAAAATGAAAGTATTATAGGTTATGATTGGAGATGGAAAATTTATTGGGATTCTTATTCATTAAAAATTACTAAATCATTTCAATTAGAAGTTGTTGAATATAATCCTAATTTTACTCTTATATTATATCCAGTTTTAAAAGGAGATGCAATTACAACATATAGAATGGATTTAGCATTATTAATAAGATATGATGGTAATGGTCCTAATCATAATTTAAAACAAAGAGCTATTATTGATAAATATTTAGTAAAAACAATTGGAAAATCTATTCTTTTTATAAATTCATCTAAAGATTTTCAATTACTTTCTACAAAGGGGTTTTATGATATTAGATCTATTACATTAGATGATATTATTGATAATGCAACATCTTGGATTAAATCTATTACTAATATTATTTTAAATAAATCATCAATTTATATAGCATATATAAATTGTTCAGAATATGGTCCAATAGCTAAAAATTTTGAGGAAAAAGTATTTACATCAAAGAATAGATATGCTAAATTCTTATTTTCACTTGATTATAATATTGAAAAACTTAATATTCAAGAACTTGATGTAAATATAATACTTTACTGGTCAAAATTTCCCTTTATAACTAGAAATGCTTCTATTAATCTTCCTTACTTAAAGATTAGAATGCCTACTAATATTTTTTCTTCATTTAATGAAACTCATATTTTAATAACTAAAATTTATAATGATGATAAGTTCTTTAATGAGCTTTTTAATCCACCAGAAAATGATGAATGGTTTATTCAAGAATGGAATAAAGATTATATAAATATTACAGATATAATCATTAAAACAAATAGCTCTCAAATATTTATTCTTATACCAAGAACTTTATCATGTACTTATAACTTTACTATCATTAATACAAATAGCTGGGTACCTGTTTATATTGATTTTAATAAAGAAGAATTTAATATTGATATGAATTTAAAAGCTCAAATAAATGATTTTAAAGATTATTCATCTTGGTTTGAAATAAACATAACTACAAATCAAGCAATTAAAAAATTATCATTATTTTATATGGATAATAACTCAAAAATTATTTTTTATGATAAAAATTGGACACAAAAATATTCTAAAGAAAATAATTATCATCTATGGATTAAAAAACCTCAAAATATTTATAAAAATACTACAATTTTTGCAGAAATTATAGATGTTTGGGGAAATTCACTTATTATAAAAATTGGAGAGATTTCTTTTTATTCTAATGAATCTATTAATAATGAAATTTTCATTATAGTATTATTACTAATGGTAATAATCATTACTTATAATTTATTAAGAAAATTCTCCTTTAAATTTTTGAAATAATATAATAATAATGAGAAAATGTTATCTCTTTTAGCAATTATTCCAATCATTACTATAATAATAAGTATAATAAATTTAGCTTTTCCATCTTTAGTTGAAGGAATAATAAATGCATTAAATTTACCACAATCTATTTATTTACTTTTAATTGAAATTCCTCGTCCATTTTGGGATGAAAGTATTTATGGATTTTCTCCTCTTACTAATAGTAGTTATAACTTTATGATAGGTAAATCTATGACATATCTTTATGCTGGATCAAGAATTGTTGCTTTTTATCTTCTTGCTTTTCTTATAATTATTGCAGCTTTTTCTTTTTTACTACAAAACTTTAAGCTTATAAGTGAAGGAACTGCTTTTAGAATTCTTACAGGTACAATTACATCAATTATATTAATTTATTTATTTCCAATAATATATGATGCAATAGCTGCTATAATAAACTATATAACATTTCCATCACCTAATGGAATAATTCCTTCTAATGCCATAGAAGAAATTCTTAGTTATGCATCATCAGTAAAATGGACTTTAGAAAGTGATCCATCATCAATATTAGCAGCAGGAATAATGAATATATTTTTATTTATTTATGTTTTAATTACATATATAAGCATAATAATAATGGGAATTTTTAGAATTTTCCTTATAGGTATAATTTATGCTCTTATTCCTATTTTAATTGTTATGAGATTAATACCTTATGTTGATAGAATTGCAGATTTACTTATACAAGTATTAATAGGTGGAATATTAGCATCAGTAATTGTTGCTTTCTTCTTTACTTTTGGATATAGTGTTATTACTAATGCTTCTATATCTGAATTAATGAAGACATTAATATCATTAGGAATTCTTCTTATTAGCTCTTTAATTATGACTATTTTAATTCCACATTTAGGCTCCTTAGTAATTTCTATATCTAGTACAATAACTGGAGCAACTACAGGTGCTATAATGAGTGGTATTGGAGTTATTACAGGTTCTACTATAGCTGGATTAAGAGTTTTACCTACTCTTTCTACAGCTATTAAAACTGGTGAATTATCACTTAAAGGTGCTATTTTAAAAGAAGTAAGTGCTTCTACTATAGGTGCTACTACAGCATTAAGTGAATCAATTAAACATGTGTTACCTAGTTCTCATAATATACCTATAGTATCATCAGGAAAAGTAATGAATATTATTAATAAATATAAAACAAGTGAAGCAGAATATGCAGATAGTCTTATTTTATATGCAGCTACTATTCCACATGAACTTGAAGGAGATTCTAGAGCAGTAGAAATTCTTGCTAAAAATGTAAAAACAAATCTATTAATAAAACCACCTGAAATAATTGGAAAAGAATATGAATTAATGACAAGAACAAAGCTTACACCTAAAGAAAGAGAAGAAGTAGGAAGAAGAATACAGGAAAGAATACGTCAAATCATAGAAATAACAAAAGATAATCCTGAAGCACAAAATATTTTACTTTCTAGAATAGGAAGAGCATATGAATCATGGAAAAAATATACAATTAATATGAAAAAAGAAGATAAAGTAGAAATTCAGAATACACTAGTTAATGAATTAAATGGAATTAGTCCAATAACAAAGACTATGGCACTAAAGAATAGAAAAATTAATGCAGATAAAATAGTAGAATTTATTCAAAAAAGAAGAGAAATAAATAACTAATTTTCCTTCTTTATAAAATTCAGGATTCTATATAGTATTAGAGAATGAATTTTCTTCATTTTAAGAAGAAAATTCTAAGGTGATAAAATGGTAAAAGTAGTTCAAACTCTTTGGTTTGAATCAATTTCTATTTTTAATCAACCATTTATAGATACACCCATAGGCATAATGACATTAAGACAATTTCTCTTAATTGTTTTTGGTATAATTATAAGCTATTTCTCATATAAGATAATTCCATTTAATATGGAAATTAAAATAGGACTTAGTATAATTCCTTTATTATTCTTTTTATTAATTTCTATGAAAAAAGTAAAAACAATTCCACTAGAGCAATATGTAATAATTCTTTTAAAATTAAAAAGACAAAGAAAAAAGCAATATAATAATTCACAAATGTTACTTATTGAAGATGTACCAAGAGAGATAAAAAAGGTATTAAGTAAATTTATTCCACCTAATAAATCAATATCAGTAGTAATGAATAATGATGGATCTGTAACTATAAGTGAGATCTTAAAAAATCCAAAAACAAAAGTTCCACTTTTAAATACAAAATTTTATGCATTAATTGATAATAAGATATTTATATCTAAATCTAATGAGAAAGGAGTATATTCTATAAAGTTTTATCCAAGTGGTATTGGATCATATCATATGCTTATTGCAGTTAAGGGATTTGATACACCAATAGATTCTATTTTAATTAATGTTAGAGGTAATAATAATGGTACTTTATGAAATTATTCCTACTAATTTCATAATGCTTTCAGAAAGACAACAAGATGAATTAATTAATTATTTTATTTTATTACTTAATTCCTTATCCTCTCCAATAAAAATAATTATGATGAAGAAAAAGCATGGTATTATGATTAATAATAAAATAGTAACAATTGAATATCCTAGTTTTTTTATTGAGAGTAATAATCCAATAGATGATATTCTTGAAGCAAATCATTTTATTTTTCAAAAATTAGAAAAAATTCCAATTCCAAATATAAGAATAGAGAAATGGAATTCTTTAGTATTAGAAGATGGAAGATTAGCAAAGTGTTTTACTGTATATGAGCTTCCTGCTTTACTTCCTATTGGCTTCTTATCAGAAACATATGATATTGCTGATATAATTAAAGTTATGATAATTCCTATTGATTCTGAAGAAGCAATAAAAAGAATAGAAAATTATAAGAGAACACTAAATGCAATTATTTCATCTTTTATAAGTAAGAGAAAATCTCCAAATCAAGAAATATTATTAAAAAAAGAAATAGCTGAAAAAACAATTAATGAAATGATAATGGGTATTTCTAAATTATTTAAAGTTTCTATAAACTTTATAATTATTGCTTCTTCACAAAAAGAACTTAAAGAAAAATCTAAAATACTTATAAATAGACTTAATTCTCGTCTTATTAAAGTAGATTCTCCTAAAATAATACAAGGATTAATCTATGAAGGAAAGGGAAAGTTTATTTATATGAATACAAGTACACTAAGTGCTTTCTATCCTTTTGTATCTGGTGAAGTTATTGAATCTGGAGGAGTATTCTTAGGAATTAATGTTATCTCTGGTGCTCCAGTAATTTATAATCCTTTATTAAGACAGAATAGTAACATTAGTATAATTGGAACATCAGGCTCAGGAAAATCTTTTTTATCAAAAATATTATTGAAAAGATTAATTGAAAATTATCCTGATATTCCATTTTATATAATAGATCCTGAAGGTGAATATACTTATCTTGTTGAGTGGTTAGGAGGAGAAGTAATTCATGTAGATGAAAATATGGAACTTGGACTTGATCCTCTTATACTATTTGAAAAAGGTGAAGCAGCAGATATAATTTGTGATATTGTAGGTCTTAATGATAGAAAAGATATTTCTCGTATTCGTGATATTGTAATGTCATCTCAAAATTTAAGTGAACTCTTTAATAAGCTTCCTCAAGATCTTTATGAGAAGTTTTCATCAATAAAAAGAGGACCTGAATCTTTTATATTCAGAGGAGAACCTATTATCTTTACTTCAAGAATGTCATTTAACATGAGGAAAATAGAATCTAAACTAATTAAGCAAATTCTTTCTTTGCTTATTTTTGGAAAAATATGGCAAATAATTTCAAAACCTAATATTTTTGGAATAACAAAAGCAACACCAAGATTAGTTCTTATTGATGAAGCTTGGTTATACATGGAAATACCATCAGCTGCTACATTTTTAGAAAAAGTAGCAAGACTTGGAAGAAAAAGAAATTGTATATTAATTATAAATACACAAAGACCAGCTGATATGTTAGGTACACATTCAGAAATTAAAGCTGGAAGAACAATTTTAGAGAATTCTTCAACAAAAATATTAATGAGACAAGATGATTCTAATAAGTCTCTTATAAAAGAAGTATTTGGATTAAGTGATCAAGAAGCTGATATTGTAGTAGAACTTCCTCAAGGAGAGGGATTACTTATTACTGATAATACACATATAAGAGTTCAATTCTTAGCAACTTCAGATGAAGAATATCAACTTTTTACTTCTAAGCCATCTGAAACTTTCTAATAATAACAATAAAAAAGAAGAAAGAAATTAATGTCTTCTTCTCTTTTTACTGAAATTATTTTCAAATAATGGTTTAAATCTTGGTATTCTTTGACCATATGGTCTACTAGAAATATTATTTTCCTTATTTATATATGGTAAATCTTCTGTTGATACTTCTAATTTTCCATAACGACCAATATTTAATCTAATTGATCCTTTGAATAATGAGACATAACCATTTTTAATTGAAATTGTCTGACCTACTTTTACTTTTTCTATATTTTCATCCCAAAGACTTAATATTACACAACCAGTTTCATCACCAACAAGTACTTCTGCAACATTATGAGTCTTTCCATCTTTTGTTTTTACTTCCTTACTTGGATTTACTTCTAGTACTTTTACTAATAGGTTTATTCCTCTAGATCCAGGACTTAACTCTTCAATTTTTTTATTCATTATATTCCCAACTTTTTATTTCTAATAAGAGGAAATGAAAAAAGTAAATAAATCTTTCCTTATCATGCTTTCCTGGTTTATAAAATTCTCTATATCAAAAATATTATGGGAGTAAAAATGAAGGGAGATGAAGCATCCAAAGAAAGAGGTATAGAAATAATAAAAGGATGTTTTATATTTGGAATATTACTATCCTTATCTCCTTCTATAGTTAGCTTTATTACAAATCAAAATATTACAAATCTTTCATCAAATCCCTACTTACCAGCAGGACTTGGAGCAATAATAGAAAAAATAATACTAATGGTTCAAACTATAGGAGCAGTAGCTATTCTCTTTGGTTTAATATATGGAGGTTATCAGTATGGAAAGAATGCTAACTATAAAATTAAACTACTAAACTTATTTTCTCTTTTATTTGCTTTATCAATAAGCAAAATGGACTGGCTTATTATACCTATGATTTTTATTTATTGTATTTTCTTATTCATGGATCTATATTCCACAAAGGAGTTTTATAAAACTGAAGAAGAAAAAAATCCAGTAATGAATTTCTTATTAAGAAAGTATAGTTTTATTAAAGCATCAATTATGATAGTTTTACTATGGGAAATACCTGGTATAATAATAGTTACATATGCTATTTCTATAATCATAAGTAAATTTTCTCTTGTTTCTACTTTAACTCTTATGTCTATTGGTCATTTAATTGCTTTTATTTATAATAAGAGGTGATAATATGTGGCTTGAAATTCTACCAAATACAACAATTTTAAATGATCCATTATACTTTTCTCCAAAATATTTTTCACAATTATTTTCTATTATTCCAACAAAATTCCGTTTATTTATAGAAAGAGATGAGGAATACTGTATTAGATTATTAATAGAAATTGATGATAATTTTGCTCTACCTTTTGCAGAATATGCAAGTACTTTACTAAAAGCTTCAGTTCATAAAACTAAACCTCCAAATTTAAAATATCGATATAGACTTGAAGCAACTTTAGCAAATCATTTTTCATATCCTATTTCTAAAAGCTTTTCTGAATCATTAAATCAAACAAATATGTATCCATTAATACCATCAGATTCTCTAATGACATCTATATTAACCCTTGGTACTGCTGTTGAAATATTTGCATCTCCAAGTGAAAAAATTTCAAGAGAAATTTCATCTTATTTATCAAAATTGAAAAATATAAATTCAAAGAAAATAGAAATGATTTATGAAAAATCTCTTTCTAGACTTTTTAAATGTAATATATTCATATATGGTAATACAAAAGAAGCAGTAAGAGCAACTCTTGCATCCTTCTCAAAAACATCTATGAATTATTTAATTGAATATTCTATTAAAGAATGTAAGAAATGGAAATTTAAGTATTCTATTTCAAATCATTATATTCAAAAATATAAATCTATTCTCATTAAATATATTCCACTTTCTATTCTTATTTTACCAATATTATTAAAATCAAATATTAATTCTATACTTGAGTTACTTCTTCTTAAAACTATTCCTAATGAAATAATAACTTGTTCTATAGCATCATTATTATCTTTTATATTTCTTATTATTACAAAGGAATATAAAACTATTGGATTAAGTGATTATGAATTAGCATCTATATTTTCCTTTCCAAGTCCAGAAATTCCATTGAAAAGACCATTATCAATTCAGAAAATGGTGAGAATAAGAAATGAATAATAAAGATAGCTTTATACTATGTAAAAGCGAAAATGATCAATTAATATTACTAAATAAAGAAGATAGAGTACATATGGCAATTTTTGGTATGCCAGGTTCTGGTAAATCAACATTTATGCTCTTTCAAATATATCAACATATAAAAAATGATGAAGGTGTATGTGTAATAGATCCTCATGGAGATTTAGTAAAAAAAGTATTATCCATAATTCCAAAGGAAAAATGGGATAAAGTTGTATACATTGATCCAACAACAAGTATTAAATATGGAAGAGTAGTCAAAATTTCTTTACTTGAATGTAATGATCCATCAAAAAAAGCACTAATTGCTATGGGTTTTGTTGATTCAATGAAAAAATTATATGGTGAATTTTGGGGTCCAAGATTAGAAAGAATATTATTAAATGCAGTATATGCAGTAATGGAGCAACCAGATCCAAGATTAAGTTATTTATATGATATTCTTATTGATCCTGATAAAAGAAGAAGACTTCTTGCAAATGTAAGAGATGAAAATGTTATAAAGTATTGGATAAGTGAATTTCCATTATTAAAAGATGAAGCTCCTACTGTTGTAACTAATAAAGTATATAGACTTATTCAAGAAAAATTAGTAGCTTCTATGTTTGATAGTCCAAAATCTTCTATAGATTTAAGAGAATGTATGGAAAGTGGAAAAATCATATTAGTTAATTTATCTGAAGGAAGATTAACAACTGAAGTTGCAAATTTTCTTGGAGCTCTTTTACTTAATAAGATTTATCAAGAAGGTATGGCAAGAGAAGATATTCCTGAAAATGAAAGAAGACCATTTTATGTATATGTAGATGAAGCATATAGATTTGTTACAGAATCATTAAAAGATATACTTCAAGCATTAAGAAAATATAAAGTATATTTAACATTATCTGCTCAATATTTAGGACAATTTGATAGAGATGGAGGAAAAGATAAAACTATAACTAATGCAATACCTCAATTATGTGATACTTTAATAGTATTTTCTGTAGGTGCAGAAACTGCAGAAGCTCTTGAACAATATTTTAAATCAGTATGTCGTTATTTTACAAAAGAAACTTTAATGACATTAATGAAGCATCAAATGGCTTTTTTAATAAGAAAAGAAGGAACAAGAATTGTAAATACAGGTATGTGTATTGATATATCAAATATGAAGATTTCTAATCCTGAAGATGTTATAAAACATTCATTAAGTATTTATGGAAGAGAAGTAAAAAATTATGAAAAAGAAAATCTTCCAGCTCCTGATATTTCTCCAGTATGTTTTTCTATTCTTTCATTTTTATATTACAAAAGACTTCAAGAACCTACTCCTTTTTCCATGATAGAATCTCAATTAAAAGGTTTTAATTCGTATGAGTTAAAAGAAGCAATAAAGGAATTACTATATGATGGATTTATTTATATGAATAATGGATTATATTTACTTACAGAAATAGCAATATCAAAATTTAAAGATATACCATTAGGAAGAGAAATTAATATACAAATATTAGGAAAATACGTAAGAAGAGAAAGAATGAAGGGTTTTTATTGTATTGTAAATAAAATAATGAAATCAAATTTTCCAGATGTTATTGTTTATCCTGTAAAGTATTTAAAAAATTGGAAAATTGATCCTAAAATTTGGGATTTTTCAAAAAGATTCATTGTATACATAAATCCTAGTAATGTTATACAATGCTATAAAGAAAGTCAAAAATATTCTTTACCAATTAAATTTATTGTTTCCTCATATAAGGATAAGAATAATATTATTTCTAGTCTTTCTGATATTGCTAAAATTGTTGATAATATACTAGAAGATTATGAAAAAGGTAATGTAGAGATTAAAACTATTGAAGAAGAATTTCAAAATGAAAATTATTGAGATTTTTTATAGTGAAAAATAAGTTCTGATTTTGATGTTGTTGCTAATTCAAACTTATTTGTAATAGTAATTGCCTTCTTTGGACATGCATCAGCACATTCAGCACAAAAAATACATCTACTAAGATCATAAATAATTCCAGCATCAGGTCCTTTTGGAATCATTTTTATTGCAGATACTGGACATGCATTTTGACATAATACACATAATATACATTTACTCATATCCCAAATAGGTAATCCTCTTAATCCAGGAGGAATAATGCCAGGCTCAAATGGATATTTTATTGTTACAGGTTTTTTAGGAATTTGCTTTATTGCCTCTTTAAAGAGACTCATATTTTCACCCTATAAATTGTATAATTATGATTTGTAATATCATTAGTGGAAATAAATATTTCCACATACCTGAAATAACTTGATCTATTCTATATCTTGCAAATAATGCTCTTATAAGAGACATTAACAATAGTATTACTATACTTTTTATAATAGCTATTACTATAGGTGGAATGAAAAATACTTGACTAATTCCTCCAAGATATAATGAAGATACTAACATTGATGCCATAACAAGCTCTAAATCTTTTCCAAGTCTAATCAATGCATATCTTCCTCCTCCATATTCTGTAGTCCAGCCTGCAACTATTTCTGTTTCAGCTTCAGGAACATCAAAAGGAATTAATTCTAATTCTGCTAATAAACTAATCATAATTACTGCAAATCCTATAGGTTGTAAAAGTATAAATGCTGTAGAATTAGCAATTTGCCATTCAGATATTTTTGTAATACATAATGAATTTGCTACTATTGCAGGACCTATAAGTGATAAACCAAAAGGTATTTCATAGCTTAACATTTGAAGAGCAGCTCTTATTCCTCCTATTCTACTAAAATTACATGCAGAACTCCATCCAGCAAGAAATACTGATAATGTTATCATTGCAGATAAAAACATTAAAAATATAAGATCTCCTTCAAAACTTATAATTCCTTTACCATTTACAGGAATTATAAGTAATGCTAAAATTGGTAGTAAAACATAAACAATTGGTATTAATGAAAATATTCTTTTTTCACTTGCTTCTGGAACAATATCTTCTTTTAATAATAATTTTATAAAATCTGCAATTGGTTGAAGAATTCCTGAAGGACCTGTATAAAGTGGTCCATATCTATTTTGAATTCTTGCATAAAATTTTCTATCTATCCATTCATAGAAAAATGCAAGTAATATAATAAATACTATAAATCCTATTAAGCTAATAATTTCAAATATTATCTCAAACATATTCAAGACCTCTTTTTTATTAAAATTCTATCCATACATGAAAAACATGGATCAATTCCTGCAAGTATTATTGGTATATCAGCAATATGTGCACCAATTAAAGTTTTACATACTGAAGCTAAATTTCCAAGTGTTGGACTTCTTACTTTATATCTTTCAGGCTTAGAAGTTCCATTTGATTTAGTATAATGGATTAATTCACCTCTTGGTGCTTCTACTCTTCCTATTGATTCATTTGGAGGAAATGTTCTTGGAGCTTTTACTTTTAATTCACCTTTTGGCATATGATCTAAAGCATATCTTATTATCTTTATACTTTCAAGCATTTCTTCACATCTTACAATTGTTCTTGCAAAAACATCACATCCATCATGTGTAATTACTTCAAAAGGTATTTCATCATATACTAAATAAGGATCATCTTTTCTTACATCATTTTTAATTCCACTTGCTCTTAAAGTTGGTCCTACAGCACATAATGCTATAGCATCACTTGGCTTTAAAATTCCAACACCTACTGTTCTCTTTAGAAAAGTATTTTCAGTTTCTAAAATCTTTATATAATTCTTTATATTTTCTTCAAATTTATCTAAGTATTTTCTTATTTTATTAGCTTGTTCATCATTTATATCTCTTCTTACTCCTCCTATAGTATTTATAGCATGTAGAACTCTATTACCAGAAATTTCTTCCATTAAATCCATAATCATTTCTCTATCTCTCCATAAATACATAAACATAGTATCAAATCCAGCTTCATGAGCTACAATACCAACCCATAAGGAATGACTATGAAGTCTTTCTAATTCTGCCATTATTAATCTTATATACTGTGCTCTTTGAGGTATTTCTAAAGAGACTAATCCTTCTACTGCTTGTGTAAAAGCTACTGTATGTGCATGAGAGCATATACCACAAATTCTTTCAGCAAGATATAAACCATGCATGTAAGTATTATTTTCAAAAGCTTTTTCAAGTCCTCTATGTACATATCCTATTCTTGGTTTTACATTTACTACAAAATCTCCTTCTACTTCAAATAAAAAGTATTCAGGTTCTTTAAGTGCTGGATGTTGTGGACCAAAAGGTACTTTAATAGTAGTTCCATATCTCATTTTTTAATCAACTCCTTAAGTTTTTCAATACTATAATCTTTTCTTAATGGATGAACACCTTCTGGCCAATTTTCAGGTAATATTAATGGAGATAAATCAGGATGACCTTCAAATACTACTCCTAACATATCATGAACTTCTTTTTCATAAAATATTGCACCAGGTATAAGATCTGTAATTGTAGGAACTTTTAATGATGATTTTGGAACTTTTATTCCTATTGTTATTTCAATTGAATGTTTATATGCGAAATGATATAGTAATTCTATTTCTTCTCCTAAATCTATTCCTGTTATTGTAGATAAATGTCTTAAATCATATTCTTTAATTAAAAATGAAATTAAATCCCTTAAGAATTCAGATTTTATCCGAATAAAAATTCTTCTTTCTTTTGGTCTTTTAAATTCTAAAACTCCAAAAGATTCAATTTTCTTAATAAGATCTTCCATTTTTTCACCTTTTTATTTTTTCTATAAGCTTAATAATTCCATTTATTATTGCTTCAGGTTTTGGAGGACATCCTGGAATATATACATCTACAGGTAATATTGTATCAACTCCTCCATATACACTATAGCAATCTTTAAATGCTCCTCCACTTGTAGCACAAGTTCCTATTGCAACAACAAATTTTGGTTCTGGCATTTGTTTATAAACTCTTAAAACTCTATGAGCTACTTGCATAGTTATTGGTCCTGTTACAGCAAGTATATCAGCTTGTCTAGGAGTTCCTTTAAGTAAAATTCCAAATCTTTCTACATCATATCTTGGAGTAATAGCTGCAACAAATTCAATATCACAACCATTACATCCTCCAGTATTAAAGTGTATAAGCCATGGAGATCTTATTCTTGCCCATTTTTTTATTGACATTATTTATGCCATCCTCCAAATATAAGTACTAATACTGAAGCTAAAGCTATAATTGAATATATAGCAGGAAGAATTCCTCTTTCAAAGAAGGAAACTGCAATAATATATGTTATTACATCAAAAATTAAGAAGTAAAGAGCAAAAATAAGAAACTTCTCTAAATTAATTCTTACTTCTTCTACTGGTAAATCTTCTCCACAAGCATAAGGTAAAAACTTTTCTTTATCATATTTTTGTTTTTGAGAAAATTTCTTTCCAATGAAAAATATCGATAATATTATTACTAGTGCTACTACTATTGCAATGACAATATTCATATACTCACCTGAATGAATACTAAAATTTTTATATATAACCTACTAATATAAGTTTTTTGTAGGGAGAATCCAATGAACGAAGAACTTCAGATTGCATTAATGCTACTTACAATTATTTTCGCCATAGGAACAGTTGAAGTTAAGAAGTTATTATATGCAGTTTTATCTTTTTGTGCTATGTGTATTTGTATTGGAATTCTTTATTGGCTTTTAGGAGCTCATTATATTGCTATTTATCAAATTCTTGTATATGCAGGTGGTATTGTAGCATTATTTATTGCTGCCATTACCTTAACATCATTAAAAGAGGAGAGGAAATAATGGATAAAATATCAATATTTGGATTAATAGTTACAATAATATTTATTTTCTTAGTAATTTATAGTCTAGAAAATATTCCATTTCCTTCTTTTCAAAATCCAAAAGATTATTCTCATTTTGTAAGTATTGAATTAGAACCTATGAAAGAATATAGTCAATTCTTATGGGAGAAAAGAGCTCAAGATCTTATTGCTCAAGCATTTTTAATGTTTGTTGCAGCTATTTCATGTATTACTATTTTTAGAAAGGAGGTAAAAGAAAAATGAATATTTACATAATGTTCTCTTTAGTATTATATGCTATTGGGATCTATTGTCTTGTTACAAAAAGAAATATGATAAGATTGCTTTTAGGAATAGAAATTCTCATCAATGCTGCTAATTTTAATTTTATAGCTTTTTCTAGAAATATATCTGGATTTATTGATTTATTACCTCTTTCTGTTGTTACTATTTCTATTGGTATTGCAGCTTCAGTAACAGCAGTAGCAATTGTAATCTTAGTATATGCTTATCGTCATTATGGTACTCTTGATGTTAGAGAATTAAGAAGATTGAGAGGATAAATATGATAGCTCCAATAATTGATTTATTACTATTCTTTGCTATAACTACACCAATTTTAGGATGGTTATGTGAAAAAATAAAAAGACCATATTTATGTGGAATATATACTACTATAGGTTTAGCAATAGCTTTATGGCAAGTTTTATTAATGAAATTCCCAATTAAAATTTCACAATTTTCAATTGATCAATTAAGTGGCTTCATGGCTATAACATTTTTAATGCTAGGAATTTTTGCTTCTATATTTTCTATGAAATATTTAGAAAGAGATACTGGTATTCCATTATTTTATACTTTATTAATATTAATGATAATTGGTATGATTGGAGCGGTTTTTGCTAGTGATTTCTTTACATTTTTTGTATTTTGGGAAATGATGTGTATTTCTTCATATACATTAGTTGCTTTTAGAAAAGAAAAATGGGAACCTATTGAAGCCTCATTTAAATACTTAATAATGAGCTCAGCAGGTTCTGCTTCTATATTATTTGGAATGTCATTAATCTATGGTATGTGTGGAACATTGAGTTTTACTGAAATATCTAGAATTCTTACAGAACCAAATATTTGGGTCTATATAGCATCAATTTTTGTATTTATTGGTCTTGGAGTAAAAAGTGCAATATTTCCTCTTCATACATGGCTTCCTGATGCACATTCTGCTGCTCCATCTCCTATATCTGCAATGCTTTCTGGTGTTGTTGTAGAAACAGGAGTTTATGCAATTTGTAGAATAGGATTTTCAATATTTTCATGTATTAAATGGTTAGAAGTAATTGCTATCTTAAGTATATTTACAATGTTTATTGGTAATTTAACTCCATTACTTCAAACTGATATAAAGAGATTACTTGCATATTCAACTATAGCTCATATAGGATATATGTTAGCAGGTATTTCAACTGGTACTATTCTTGGACTTACAGGTGCTTTAATGCATATATTTAATCATGCTATAATGAAAGGCTTAGCATTTCTTTGCTCAGGAGTAATACTTTATCAATTAGAAACTAGAGATATGAGAGAAATGTTAGGTGTTGGAAGAAGAATGCCAATTACCACAACAACATTATTTATATCATTATTTGCATTATCTGGAATGCCTCCATTAAATGGTTTTATAAGTGAATTAACTATAATATTAGCATCAATAGAAGTTAATATGATTTGGCTTGGTATTTGTATAATTATTAATAGTATAATATCTGCTGCTTATTATTTAAGAATATTAAAAGCATTCCTTCAGCCAATAACCTTAGAAAATATTAAAAAAGTAAAAGAAGGTCCAATTATTATGTTAATTCCACTTGTATCATTAGCAATTTTAATTATAGTCTTTGGAATTTGGCCTGATGGTTTAATGAATTATGCTAAAAGTGCTGCATATGAATTATTAAGAGGTGTTATGTGATGATAGATTTAGCACCTTGGTTATGTTGGATTATGCCAACTATTGGCTCAATAGTTCATTATTTATTACCAAAAAGAATTGGAAGGAAAAGATACATAGTAACAATAAGCTTTACATTTATTGCTTTTATTATGGCAATTACTATGCTTCCATTATTACCAATTCATGGCTATAAAGAAATTGGTGGTATATGGCTATCTCTTCCTGATGGAAATTATGTAGAATTTGCTATATTAATTGATAATTTAAGTATAATTCTTACAAATTTAGTTGCTTTTCTCAGCTTACTAATATTGATTTACTCATACAAATATATGGAAGGAGAACCAGGAGAGGATAGATACTGGTTCTTCATGTCATTATTTGTAGGTGGAATGCTTATTTTGATATTAGCTAATAATTTAATATTCTTCTTTATTGGTTGGAAGATTGTAGGTCTTTGTAGTTTTGCACTTATTTCTCATTACTATAGTGATGAAAGAAAATACTGGATAGGTGGACCTGAGCCTTATCCATTTCAAAAACCATCTAGATGTGGATTAAAAGCTTTATTTGTAACAACATTAGGAGATGTTGCTTTACTTGCTAGTATAATAATTATTTACTTATATTCAGGAACATTTAGCTTTATGAAATTATATGAAAATGTAAATATATGGATGAGTGAAATTGCTAAAACTCCTGGATTATTAACTATTACTATTCTATTATTCTTATGTGGTCCATTTTCAAAATCAGCACAATTCCCATTTCATGAATGGTTACCAGAAGCTATGTCAGGTCCTACTCCAGTTTCAGCTTTAATACATGCTGCAACAATGGTAAAAGCTGGAGTTTACTTAGTTGCAAGAGTTTTACCAATATTTTACTTTGGTACTTGGATTTTAGGAATTAAAGAAGCATATAATTTCTTCTTAATAGTTGCAATTATTGGAGGATTTACTGCTTTTCTTGCTGCTACACAAGCCATGGTTGCTATTGAACTTAAGAAAGTATTAGCATATTCAACAATGAGTGTTATAGGATATATGATGCTTGGATTGGGAATTGCTGGAATATCTTCTGAAACTTTAATAGAAGGATTTACTTCATCAATATTTCACTTAATAAATCATGGTATATTCAAAGCAGCTTTATTCCTTTGTGCTGGTGTATTAATTCATGCCTCAGGTTCAATATACATAACAGATATGAAATTATCTCCAAAGACTATGAAATTTACATGGATATTTATGTGGATTTCTTCATTAGCTTTAATTGGTATTCCTCCACTTTCAGGTTTTTGGAGTAAAGAAGGAATTTTATCTTCATGCTATATAAGTGGACAATATTGGATATTCATTCTTTCTGTTTTAACTGTAGCAGTTACAAGCTTTTATGTAATAAGACTTATGGGTATTACATTCCATTCTCCAAATGAAAATAATTCAAATAAACATCATGAACATGGAGAAGCCTCAAAGATTATGTTAATTCCATATGGAATTTTAGCAATTCTAACAGTTATAATAGGTATAGTTGGTCCATGGATAAAGGATCTATTACATGAATTTTTTGCTAAAGAATTTTATGATATTCACTTATTAGAATTTCACACATTATCTATTGCTCACGAAAGTATTATTCCAACAATTCTCTCTATTATTATGATAGTAATTGGTGGTTTTCCTGCATATTATGTTTATATTGCTAATAAACTAAGTTCAATTAGTATAATTGAAAGGTATGGTATATTAAAAGCATTTCATAAATTCTTATGGAATCGTTGGTATATTGATAGTGCTTTTAATAAAATATTTGCATATCCCATATTAGCATCAAGAGAACCAGTAGCAAAATATATTGAAGCTGGAATGGATTATGGTTTAAACATAGGTATTCCTAAGCTTTTTGAATTTATAAATAATAATATAAGAAAACTTCAAACAGGTATTTTATCAATTAATATGATTTATATTATGATATTTGCAGTTTTTCTTATGTTCATATTCATAATATTTGGGGTGATGTGAAATGATGATTCCATATCCTCTACTTCAAGTAATATTAGTTCCTATAATAGTTGCATTCTTATCTATTTTTCTTGGTAATCTTGGTAAAAGATTAGGATGGATTGCTTTTGCAACATTAACTTATACAAGTTTAATAATGATAAAAATAGGTATAGATCTTTGGAATGGTATAGGTCCTTATTATGAAGAATATTACTGGAGTACAGCATTATTTAATATTAAATTTGGATTTTTAGCAGATGGTCTTAGCTTACCTGTAGCTTTAATTATGAATATGATTTGTGCTGCTTGTGCCTTATACTCTATACATTATATGGAACACAGAATAGAACAACTTTATGGAGAGGAGAGAAAGGGAATGTATGTTGTTTACTTCTCAATATACTTATTATTTGCTGTAGGTTTAGTTGGAGTAGCTCTTTCTACAAATTTAGCTCAAATGTATGTATTTACAGAATTAACTCTTATACCATCTTATATTATGATTGATTTATTTGGATATGTAGATAGACATAGAATTGCAATGATGTATTTTATTTGGAATCATATTGGAGCTGCAATGTTTTTAATTGGTATTACTCTTGCTTATATTGGAACTGGAAGTTTTGAAGTATTTGCTTTAAGAAATTTAATTGGCAATAATTTTGCTATATGGGTATGTTTCTTTATTTTAGTTGGTTGGTTAGTTAAAATGGCAGTTTTTGGTTTTCATGTATGGTTACCATGGGCTCATGGAGAACATCCAACTTCTATTGCAGCTATTATTGCTACTATAGTAGGTTTAGGTAATTATGTTATTGTAAGATTATTATATGGCGAATTATTTTCAGTATTTAAGATCTTCAGTATACCACTTCTAATTATTGCAATTATAACTATGATATATGGAGGTTTCTTATCAATAGCTCAAGATGATATGAAACGTCTTTATGCTTGTTCTACTATAAGCCAAACTGCTTATTCTATTTTAGGTATAGCAACTTTAACTGTAATGGGGGTAGTAGGTGGTATTTTCTATTTCTTAAGCCATATATTAGGAAAATGTGTTTTATTCTCTGTAGCAGGTATTGTTCTATGTCAAACAGGAATAAGAGATATGAGAAAACTTGGAGGATTAGCAAGAAAAATGCCATTAACTGCAACATTATGTATTCTAGGTTCTATGGTACTATCAGCTTTTCCACCACTTAGTGGTTTTCAAGGAGAATGGATAATGTTTGTAGGAGTTTTTAAGGAAGCAGGATCTTTTATGGGATTAATAGTAGCTTTAGTTGCAATATTTGCAACATTTCTTACTGTTATATATACATTCTGGCCAGTAATAAGAGTATTCTTTGGACCTTTACCATCTGAATTAGAAAATGTAAAAGAAGCACCTCTTACTATGACATTACCACTCTTCATGTTAATGTTTATCTCATTTATATTAGGTATATATCCTGAATCTTTAGTAGCCTTAATTACTCCTGTAATCAAAGCTATGACTCCATAGATTTTTACTTATAATTCAAAAATTTTTCTAAATATATTATCAGATAATAAATGACTCACCTGGTGAAGGTGCATAAGCTTTTAATCCTATTTCTTGTTTTATTTCATTAGCCAAACCTTCACATGAATTTTCATCACCATGAATACATAAAACTTCTGGATTTCCTTTAAGTGATTTTATTATTTTTAATAATTCACTTCTTCCACAATGAGATGAAAAATCAATCCACTCTACTCTACATTTTACTTTTTCTTTATTTAATCCATATACTTTTTCATCTAATAAAGTTCTTCCAGGAGTACCAGGAATTTGATATGATACTAATACTACACAATCTTTTTCATTATTTCTCATAATATCCATATAATATGCTGATGCTCCTCCTGTTAGCATTCCAGATGAAGTTATTATAACACATGGTCTTTTTAGTACTCTATCTCTATCTTTTTGACCTTTTATCCAAAAAGCTTTTGACATAGCACTTTTTAATAGTTTATAATCTCTTAATTCATTTGGCCATTTTGCTATAATTTTTGTAGCTGCTCTACTCATTCCATCTATTACTACTGGATATTTGAAATTATGTTTTTTTAAAACACATAAAATTTCTTGAGTTCTTCCTACTGAAAATGCAGGAATTAAAACTCTTCCTCCTCCTTCAATAACTTCATTAAGAATTTTAATTAATTTTCTTTCACATTCTTCTCTTGGTGGATGATCTACTAATGCATAAGTACTTTCTATAATTGCAAAATCTATTTCTTCATTAGGTATTTCTCCTTTATTTAATAATGCTGTTTCTCTTGTATTAATATCACCAGAATACCATATTTTCTTACCATTAATATTTAATAATACATTAATACTTCCAGGTATATGACCTGAATTAAAAGTTTTTACTTCAATATTTTTTATTTTAAAATTTCTCTTTATCTTTCTTGCTTTTTCTATCATTAATTTTAATTCAAGAGCCTCATAAGGTAGAAAATAAGCTGATAAATGCAATAAATCTCTTATTAACAATTCTGTAAGCTCTTTAGTAATTGGTCTCATATAAATTCTTGGATTTTCAGATACATAAAAAATAGGAAGAGCACCAGAATGATCTAAATGAGCATGAGTTAATATTATTCCATCTATTTCTCTTGGAGGAATAGAAAGTGGAAATATTGGTCTATTACCTTTTAACATTACTCCATAATCTAGTAGAATAGTAGTATCATCTCCACGAATTTCAAATCCAGATCTTCCTACTTCCTTTCCTCCACCAAGTATACTTATTTTTATCATTTTAATTTTCCCTTTTTTTATCAATTAATTAATTTTTTAAATTTTTTCCTTATTTTAGTAAAGTTTAATAAATAGTTTATGAAATTAGGAGATAATCTTGAGGTGTTTATATTGCCAATAGAATTTCATGTAAAGAAGATAAATCTAAAAAACTCTATATTAATTACAGGTTTTCATGGTTTAGGTGCAACTGGTTATATAACAGTAAAGCATATTATTACAAGTTTAAATCCTGAATTAATTGGTTATATTTTTACAGATTTAATGCCTCCATTTGTATGTATGGATGAATCAAAAATTTCTCTTCCTTTTGAAATATATAAATATAATGAGTATGTATTTGTTTTAACTAATGTTCCACCTCATTCAAGAGAAAGAAATAGTTTTTCAAGAGCTCTTGCAGAATGGGCAATAAAAGAGAAGTTTAAAGGAGCTTACTTAATAGGAGGCTTAGATAATAGACTTAAAACTTCTGAAAATGATAAAATAAGATGTGTAATAACAAGTAGTTTTAAGGATATAGATAAAATAGGAATTCCAATATTAGAAAAAGGATTATTTGTAGTTGGTCCACTTGCAATTATGCTTTCTTACTTTGAAATAAATAACTTCCCTGCTATTGCTTTACTTCCATATGCAAATCCAGCAAGACCAGATCCAATGGCAGCAGCTATTGCTATTGAATTCTTAAATAAAATTACTGGTTTAGCTATAGATACATCTCAACTAATAAGTGATGCTCATAAGATAGAAGAAGAAATACAAGAATTAATAAAGCAGAGACAAGAACGTATAAGGACAGATCATAAGATGCTATATCTCTAATTATTTCTTTTTTACAATAATTTTACAACCTTTCATTAAATTACTAAAAATATCATCAATATTTTTTTCACATTCTAAAACATTTATTACACTACCTATTTCTTCCTTTCTATGAGCATCACTTCCTCCAACCATTTTCATTTTTAGTGCAATAGCAAATTCTCTTGCTTCTTTATTTGCTTTTGCATCACTTCTTCCATTATAAACTTCTATAAAATCTACTCTTAATTTTGCACATAAATTTCCTAGAGATTTTCTTTTATTATCAAATGGATGAGGTGCCAAAATAAATCCTCCTTCTTTTTTAACTTCATCTAATAATATAAATGGATCTTTAATTATTGGTGGATTTTCTAATCCTAATATTATTATATCTCCTAGTGTAGTTGTTATCTCAATTCCTGGTATTACTAAAATTTCTTTAAAGAAAGCACTATTCTTTATTCTCTTATATCCTTCCATTGTTTCATGATCTGTAATTGCTATAGCACTTATTCCAGCTCTAAATAATTCACTAATTAATTGATTTAATGTTATAGTACTATCTGGAGAACTATTTGTATGAATATGTAAATCAAGAAATATTCTCATTTTTACACCTAAAATACTTTTCTAAATCATTAATAGAACTTAATGATTTTGCTCCTTCTAATTCTTCTCCAATAATTATTACTTCTTTATATTCTTTTGATTTTATAAACTCTATTGCAAAACTCTTCCATGTTTTCATATTATCTAATGCACTTTCAAATTGTGATAATGGAAAAGTCTCAGAAAGTTCTGATGGTACTATACCAAAAGGATCTCCATAAAAACAAATATGATATTCATCTCCTACAATTTTTTTAAGCTTCTTGAATATTTTTGATTTATTAAATGGTTTTTCTTTTGGCATAGGTACTAATATTAACTTATCTTTTGGTTTAGTATAACGTTCTATTATTCTTTTTTTATATCTTAAAATTTCTGGTCTCATTATTGATGTTTCATCATAGAAAAATAATCCTCTTACTTTCTTATTTACAACAGGATCATTTTCTTCAATATAATCAACATATAGTGATAATCTTTTAAAAGCCTCATAAAGTCTTGGATGTGATCTACATCTAGCTTCAAGTAATTCCCAAAGAGTTCCTTCTCTTATTGCTTCTTTTATTAATTTTATTTCTTCTTTTACTTTATAGAGATTATGTTTAGCTATTAATTTTTCACGATTTTCTTTTTCCATTTCCATTAACTCCTTAGCACTATATTTATTACAAACTGGACAGCAACAAGGAAGTTCTTTTAATTCTTCAATTCTCATAGTTCCATTTTGAGTCATATATCTTCCATCTTTTGCATATAGTGCATAAGCTGCAGAATCAAATAAATCACAACCAAGTGCTACTGCAAGAGATAACATCATTGGATGTCCTGCTCCAAAAAGATGAAATGCTCTTTCTGGTGGTAGTACTCTTTTTGCTGTTACTATCATATCTACAATTTTAGAATAATTATATTCTTCTAAAATTTGAGTTGGACTACCTAATGGATGTATATGAAAATCCATTTTTCCTATTTCTTTTGCACAATATTCTAAAAGATCTAAATAAGTTCCACCTTGTATAGGTCCTGCCCAAAGTATATCTTTTTCCTTTCTATATGAAATACTTTCTTTTGCTCTTCTTATAGTCTCCATAACTGTATATTCTGCTTCTTCTCTACTAGCATGTGCTCCAGTAGGTACATCCAATATTACTCCAATATCACTTCCTATTTTTTCTTGATATTCTATTATCTCTTTATTACTTACTTCTATATCACCATAAACTAATAATTGATAAGCTCCTGAATCTGTCATTATTGGACCATCAAATTTAGTAATTTCATGTACATCTTTAATATTATCCTTATAATGCTTCCATATTATATATGAGTTTGTAATTATCATATTAAATCCAAATTCTGATTTTAATTCACTAGGTTCTATTATGTTTCTTATAGGATTTACTACTGGCATTACATATGGTGTTTCAATATTTCCTCTTCTTGTTTTAAGTACTCCTATTCTTCCACAGAGATCTCTTTCTTTTACTTCAAAGCACATTAATCTTAGCCCTCAGATGTTTGCTCCATAACATATTGCTCATAAATCTTTTTTACTCTTTCAAACATTGGTCCACTTCCTTCAACACCCTTAGCTGTTACTTTTATTCTATCCATTACTGTTATTACCCCAGCATCTTCATAATATTTTACCATATTTGGAAAGACCTTAGATAATCTTTCTGATAATCCTTTTAAATCAAATGGTTTTTCCTTTAGTAGTATTTCTGAAATTGCATCTCCACGAATTATAACTCTTGCATATTTTTCATTTCCAACAACTACATCTCCTAAGCATACACTTAAATTTGAAGCATCAAATCCTAGTAATTTACCTTCATAAATTGCTCCTCTAATTGTAATTACTTTTACATTTCTATCAATGAAATTATTTAATTCATTAATATATTTACGAGTAGTCGTTAGAGACATATCCATCCTTATAAAAATACTTACTAATAGTTATAAGATTATCTCTTAATTTTAATTTAAAGTATTTCTTTAACCTTATCTCCCAAGGTTTCTATCCAGTCTATTTTTCCAGGCTTATTTCCTTTTCTTTCTTTTATTATCTTTATAATTTCATCTACAACTACATTTATTTCTTTATTAGTATTATCCACTTCAAAGACTTTATCTTCACCAAAAGCTTCTATTGCTTTTATTAAACAATAATCTAATAATTCTGCTTGAACATTCTCTTTTATTTTTTCTTCTTTATATCCTTTTTTTCTTAGTCTTTCTCTTAGTACTAAGGGATTTGTTCTTATTACAATTACAATATCAACAAAATCTTTAGGAACAATTTCTCCCCAATGACCTTCTATTATGAAGTTATTTTCTTTTTCCAAAATCTTTCTTAATTCTCTTTTTATAATTTTTTCATTAATTATTTGAGCATCTTTTTCAGAATCATATCCTATTATTCCATTAACTTCAATAGCAAATTTATTTAATTCAATAATCTTAAAGCCTAATTTTTCAGCTAAAATTTTTGTAATTGTAGTTTTACCAACTCCTGGTGTTCCAGTTATAACAATATTAATAAAAAAACCTCCAAAAAAAGAAAAAAATAATAAAAAATTTAGTCTGTCTTACTACTAGTTTCCTCTTCTTCTTTTGGCTTTTCAGGAGTTTTTGATGGTGTTGTACTTTTTGCTGCAGCAATTACATCATCAATTCTTAATATCATTGAGCATGCTTCTGTTGCTGATCTTATTGCTTGCTCCTTTACTACTACTGGTTCAATTACTCCTCTTTCTAGCATATTTACAACTTTTCCTGATATTACATCTACTCCTGCCCAGACTTCTCCTTTTTCATGTCTTGATCTTAATTCTACAATTATATCAATTGGATCAAGACCAGCATTTTCTGCTAAAGTTCTTGGAATTACTTCTAATGCATCAGCAAAAGCTTCAATTGCTAGTTGTTCTCTACCACCAACACTTGCAGCATATTCTCTTAGAACTTTTGCAATTTCCATTTCTGGTGCTCCACCACCAGCTACTACTTTTCCTTCTTCTATTACATCAGATACAACACATAAAGCATCATGAAGTGTTCTTTCAGCCTCATCTACAACTCTCTGTAATCCTCCTCTTATGAGTATACTTACTGCTCTTGGATCTTTACAACCTTCAACAAATGTTAATTTATCTTCACCAAATCTTCTTTCTTCTACAAGTTTTGCAAATCCTAAATCTGCTGGTGTTAAATCATCAAGATTTGTAACAATTCTTGCACCTGTTGCTCTAGCTAATTTCTCCATATCTGATTTCTTTACTCTTCTTAATGCCATAATTCCTTCTTTTGCTAAATAGTGTTGTGCAAGATCATCAATTCCTTTTTGACAGAATACTACATTAGCACCTACTGCTTTTATTTTATTTACCATTTCTCTTAACATTCTTCCTTCTTCTTCTATAAATGCTTTCATTTGTGATGGATCTGATATTCTTATTTCAGCATCAATTTCAGTTTTCTCAATTTCTAATGGACAATCAAGTAATGCTATTTTTGCATTTTCAACTTTCTTTGGCATTCCTGGATGTACAACTTCCTTATCAACTATTACTCCATAAACTAATAAGCTATCGTTTACACTTCCTCCTTGTTTTTTAACTACTTGTACATAATCAATATCTGCTACATATTTATCTCCACGTTTTTCAGTAATTTGTTTTACTGCTTTTACAGCCATATCTGCAAATATATCTGCTATTCCTGCAGAGGCTTTACTATTCATAGCAGTATATGCAACTTTTCTTAAAATATCATCATTATTTATATCAACAGGAATAGCTATTTTTTCTAATACTTCTATGGCTTTTTCTGTTGCTTTTTTATATCCTTGAATTATAAGTGTTGGATGAATATTCTTATCAATTAATTCTTCAGCTTTCTTTAATAATTCTCCAGCAAGAACAACTGATGTTGTAGTTCCATCTCCAACTTCTTCATCTTGTGTTTTTGATACTTCTACCATTATTTTTGCAGCAGGATGTTGAACTTCTATTTCTCCTAGAATTGTAGCTCCATCATTAGTTATTGTTACATCACCAAGTGTATCTACAAGCATTTTATCCATTCCTTTTGGTCCTAGAGTACTTTTTACAGCTTCAGCAATAGTAATTGCTGCCATTATGTTTATTCTCTGAGCTTCTCTTCCATGAGTTCTTTGAGTTCCTTCTTTTAATATTAATACAGGAACACTTCCAACTTGAGCTGCTACCATAGAGAAATCACCATTTTATGCAAAAAAAGAAAGATTACTACTTCTATATATAGATTTCTATCATATACCTAATTTAGTTAATGTTAATAATCTCCTACTTACTAATTTTATATCTTCAGCATTAACAGTTTTTCTTCCTGCATGTTTTGCTAAAGCAACAGCTTCTCTAGAAATTTCTAATGCAATAGTTTCTAAAATATCTCTTAATGCTTCAACACCATCTTCACTAACTCTTTCAGCTCCTGCTTTTCTCATAATTCTATCAACTGCTGATAATGCTATATCAGGCATACTCCCTCCCTCTAATTTTATTTTTAGAAAATCTTAAATTTTTGTTTTTATTTCCCAAAATAATATGGGAAAAGTTAGAGTAAGCAAAGTAAAAATAATAGCAAGAAAACTAGTAGAAACATTTCCAAATACATTTACAACTGATTTCAATACTAATAAACAGTTAGTATGTAAGTATACAAATATAAGAAGTAAGCATTTGAGAAATAGAGTTGCTGGATATATTACAAGAATACTAGCAAGAAAGAAGAAATTAGAAGAATCTAAAACTTCAGCAGCATAGTTTATATTATTCAAAGTATATAGTTTAACTAGATGAGGAGGTTGACCTGCTCTGAGGAAACAATGAAGAAAAGCACCTCCACTGATTTTTATGGGTGATAAAAATTCCTACTATAGTTTTAAAGTATATGGCTGTACTAAAAGGACTTTCTGAAGAACCTATAAAATCTATTAGCATAGAAGGAAATTCACTTAAGGATTTACTAAATTATTTAAGAAATAAAGAATCTCCTAAAGTAAAATCAAGATTATTTAATGAAGAAGGTAATCTTCGTTCAGATATAGTAATTTTCATTAATGGAAAGGATTTTAATCTTACTGGAGGTTTAAATTCAAAAATAAAAGATGGAGATGAAATTATTATATTACCAACAGTTCATGGAGGTTAGTTAATGAAAATATTAGTAATAGATTGGAATAAAATACAATCATCAGTTATTACTCTTACATATAAAATTTTAAGTGATAAATATCATCCAGATATGATTGTTGGTATTGCAAGAGGAGGATGGATTGTAGCACGTTTATTATCAGATTTACTAAGTATAAAGAATTTAGCATCATTAAGAATTGAATTTTATAAAGGTATTGGAAAAAAAGCTAGTAAACCAATAATAACTCAGCCAATTTCTGAACCTCCAGATGGTAAATCTGTATTAATTGTAGATGATGTAGTTGATAGTGGAGAAAGTATGAGTCTTGCTAAACAATATATCACTTCTATGGGAGCAAAAGAAGTAAAAACTGCTACAATACACATGAAACCATGGTCTAAAATTACTCCAGATTATTATGTTGAAATTGTAGATTCTTGGATAATTTATCCATGGGAAATAAGAGAAAGTATTGAGCAATTAATTAATATGTGGAAAAATGAATCAAAAGAAAGTATAAAAGAAAAACTAATCTCTATTGGTATTCCCAAAGAATATATAGACTTAGTAATTTAAAAAAAACTATGTATAGTGGAACCTATGAAAATTATTATTTCTTTATAATTCCAATTATTCTAAAGACTGATGTAAAAAAAGTATTACATGATGAAATTGTTAAAACTCAAGTTTTTAATAGTGAATTAATTGCAGGATATGAGCATATTATATATGCTTTTAAAATTACTATTAGAGCATGGAAAGAAAAGAGAAATATTGCAAAATCCTTACCAATGGAACTTCTTTTATCAGTATCAGCTACAAGACAAATAAAAGAAGCTTTAGATAAAATAGGAGTAAAAAATGAGAAATGTATTTTAATTGCATTTTCAGAAGATAAAGAAAAATTAGAATTATTTTTAAATGAATTACTAAAATATAGTGTAGAAGATGAATCACTAATTAAAATAAATAATGAAAAGATAAGAAAATTAATTGATCTTTTTAAAATAAATGAAAAGGAATTTTTAATAGCAAAAAAACTATATGAATCTGAAGAAATTGCTATACAATCTTTAGTTTTAGAAAAAATTGCATTATTCGATCTCACTAGATAGTACTTTTTCCTGAAGTTTTGGTATAGATATAATGTCTTCTTCTTTTATTAGTGATAATCCTGCAATATTTTCAATTATTTCTATATTAATAATATAATCAGGATTTTCTAAATTCACTTTCCCATTAATAATAGATATAATTTCCTTAATTATTTCCTCTTTTCTTATATCACATCCTCTTTTATTTATAATTACTTTAAATGTACTATCTTTAGGAATTTGAAAATCTTTTATAACTTCTTTTATTTTACTAACTTCACATACTTTTTGAATAGGAATAATTCTCTGTATATATCTGAAACTCCATGGATCTTCTTCAATTACTTTTTTTGCTTTTTTTATGAAATTTAAAGGATCTTCATTGACTTTACAAATGATAACTCCTGAAAATTTTGTTCTTTCAATTTCTACATCTTCTAATCCTAATATATTTGATAATACTAAGAATTCTTTTTCACATCTAATTTCATTTCTTCTTTTACTTGTTATTATTAAGTTAAATTCCCTCAATTGGTATTCCCCTTTTTATAAATTCATTAATTCCAATTGCTCCAACTCTAATAATTTTAATCTTAGAATTTATAATTTCTATAACAGTTGAAGGTTTTCCTAAGTAACATTTTCCACCATCTATTACTAAATCTACAGAGGACTTTATTCTTTCATCTAAATCTTCTATACTTATTGCTGGTGGTTTTCCTGAAATATTTGCACTTGTACCTATGAGTACTCCTCCTGAAGCTTCAATTATTTTTAAAGCTAATTCATGATTTGGTATTCTTAAGCCTATACTATCTCTTCCTCCAGTTAAGTAATGAGAAAACTTTACTTTTGCTTTTAATACAATAGTTAAAGGACCTGGCCAAAATGTATTTGCAATTTTAAGTGCAAAATCATTAAAATATGCTAATTCTTTTGCTTTTTCAAGATTTGAAATTAATAAAGGCATTGCTTTTTCTTCTCTTTGTTTTATATTCTTTATTCTTATTACAACATCTTCTAAAAAAGGATTTCCTCCAATGCCATATACAGTATCAGTTGGATAAACAATTACCCCTCCTTTTTTTATCATTTCTCCAATTTCCAATATTTTATTTATATCAGTTAAGGAGAGTTTTATTTTCAAATATCATCACCTCTTTGGAACACTACATTTAAATATTACAAACTCCCCAAAATCCATTATGTTGGAGGTTTGAAAATGTACAAAATAGAAGAAGAGGAATTTGAAGAAGAATGGGAAGAAGAGGAAGAAGAATTCGAAGAAGAATGGCCTGAAGAAGAAGAGGAATGGGAAGAGGAAGAAGAGTGGCCTGAAGAGGAGGAATTCGAAGAAGAAGAAGAGGAAGAGTGGTAATCCTCCTATTTTTTTATTTTTGGGTGAATAATCTTGGAATTTTGCCCAAAATGTGGTAAACTTCTTATTCCTACAAAAAAAGATGATAAAACTATTTTAGTATGTAAATCATGTAATTATGAGAAATTAGTAGAACCAACAAGTAGCTATAAAATTATACAACAAGTTGAAGAGGGTAAGAGAAGAAAAACTCTAATATCAGAAGAACCTATAGGAATAAAGAAGAGGAAAGAAGAAGAAAAAGAACTAATTAGTGATTATTACAAAGTTTTCTTAGAAAGTTATGAAGAAGAAAGTGAAGAACAAGAATAATTAATAGTACAATATACGGTGAAAAACTTGGTTAGAATTGCAGTAATTGACTTTGACTTCTGTAAACCTAATAAATGCAATAGAGAATGCATAAAATTCTGTCCAATGGTAAGAAGTAATACAGAAGCTATAAAATTTGATGAAGAAAAAAATAGACCAATAATTTCAGAAAACTTATGTAGTGGATGTGGAATTTGTGTAAAAAAATGTCCATATGATGCAATAAAAATTGTAAATCTTCCAGATGAAATTGAAGAAGAATGTGTTCATAGATATGGTCCAAATTCCTTTAAGTTATATAGGCTTCCAATACCAAGACAAGGATCAGTATTAGGATTACTAGGACCAAATGGTACTGGAAAATCAACATCATTAAGAATATTATCAGGTATAATAAAGCCAAATCTTGGAGATTACGAATCTCCACCAGATTGGAAGACTATTTTAAGATTTTTTAGAGGATCTGAACTTTATGAGTATTTTAGGAAATTATCAGAAAGAAGACTTAGAGTTGTAATAAAACCTCAATATATAGATGAAGCACCAAAAAATATTTCAGGAACAGTAAGAGAAATTCTTAAAAGAATTGATGAAAAGGGAAAATTTAGTGAAGTTTGTGATGCATTATTATTAAATTCAATTCTAGATAAAGATATACATCATTTAAGTGGAGGAGAACTTCAAAGGGTTGCTATTGCTGCAGTAGCATTAAGAGATGCTGATGTTTATATTTTTGATGAACCATCAAGTTACTTAGATATATATCAGCGTCTTAAAATGGCATCTCTTATTAGAGATTTAGCTAAGGAATCTAAATATGTAATAGTAGCAGAACATGATCTTGCAGTATTAGATTATTTATCTGATTATGTATGTATTTTTTATGGAAAGCCAGGAGTATATGGAATTATTTCTAAACCTCATGGTGTTAGAGTAGGAATAAATATATATATTAATGGTTATTTACCTGATGAAAATGTAAAATTTAGATCATATCCAATAACTTTTGATCTTTCTCCTATTCCAAATGAATGGAGACCAGAAGATTTGCTTTTAAGATGGTCTAGTTTTACTAAAGAAATTGGAGATTTTAAATTAATAGCTCTTCCAGGAGAAATTCATAAAGGAGAAATAATTGGTATTGTTGGACCTAATGGTATTGGAAAAACAACATTTGTAAAAATTATATCAGGTATATTACAACCAACACAAGGATATATTGAAAATTTTGGAATAAGTATGAGCTATAAACCTCAATATATATTTCCAGAAGCTAATAATAAAAAAGTAAGAGATTACTTTGATTCATCAATAATAGAAGATCCATGGTTTAAAGAAGAAGTTATAAAGCCATTGGGAATTGAATTATTACTTGATAGAAGAGTAGATACTTTAAGTGGAGGAGAACTTCAAAAAGTTTTTGTTGCTGTATGCTTATCAAAAGATGCTAAAATATTCTTATTAGATGAGCCTACTGCACATCTAGATGTTGAAAATAGACTTAATGTTGCTCGTTGTATAAAAAGAGTTGTAGAGAAAAAGAATGCAGCTGCTTTTGTAGTTGAACATGATATAGTTACTATTGACTTAATGGCTAATAGTATAATGGTATTCTCAGGAGAACCAGGAAAAAATGGAATAGCAAATCCTCCAACATCATTAAGAAAAGGAATGAATCAATTTTTAAAAGAATTAGGAATAACCTTTAGAAGAGATCCTCAGACTAAAAGACCTCGTGTAAATAAAAAAGGATCATGGCTTGATAGATATCAGAAAGAAATTAATGAATATTATTATATGGAGATAACTTCTGAAGATTTAAAAGCTTAAATATCTGAATATATTACTTTTTTTTTGATAAATATGATACGTCTTACATTAATGATGATATTTCTTACTCTTATATTTGTAGCATTAGGATATGCTATAGGATTAGTATTTGGTGCTCCTGAAACTATAGCATTATTTGCTCTAGTATTTGCAGCAATATTTAATTTAATATCATACCTCTATAGTGATAAAATTGTTCTTTTAATGACACATGCTAAAATAGTAAGTGAAAAAGAATATCCTAATCTTCATAATATTGTTTCAAAAGTTGCCATGATGGCAGGTCTTCCAAAGCCAAAGGTAGCTATTGTAAATACAAAAGTTCCAAATGCTTTTGCAACTGGAAGAAATCCAAAGAATTCAGTTGTTGCAGTTACTAAAGGATTATTAGAAATATTAAATGAAAGTGAACTTGAAGGAGTTATATCTCATGAGATAGCACATATAAAACATAGAGATGTTTTAATATCATCTATTGTTGCTACTATTGCTGGAGCTATAAGTTATTTAGCATTTATAGGAAGATATAGCATATTCTTTGGAGATGAAAGAAATAGAAATGCTAGTCTTATAGCATTTATATTAAGTATGTTAGCACCTTTTGCAGCATTATTAATACAAATGGCAATTTCAAGAAGTAGAGAATATGAAGCTGATAGAGAAGGAGCTATGATATGTAAAAAACCTCTATCTTTAGCAAGTGCTTTAGAAAAAATAGAAAGATATGTAAAATCAGGTATAATGATGAATATAAATCCATCAACAAGTCCATTATGGATAGTAAATCCATTTAGAGGAGATGTATTACTTGAATTATTCTCAACTCATCCTCCTACATGGAAGAGAATAGAAAGATTAAAAGCTATGGCAATGGGAATTATAAAATAAAAATATAAAAGTGAAAAATTTTGGAAAAAGAAAAAAAGAAACCATACATATATCCTCATAAACACTGTATTTATTGTGGAAAAATGATAACTGTAGAAGGAAGAGATTACTGTTTAAAGTGTAAACCAGAATATGAAAAGGAACTTTCTAGAATTCAACGGTCAAAAAAGATACAAAAGTTCATTAACTATTACATTATTGCTATTTTAATATTTTTCATAATTGTAATGATTTATTACTACATTAGATAGTGTAATAATGAGTAATATAATCAAGAAAATTTATATCTCAATAAACACTTAAATAATTAATCATTAAAATAATAGAACATAGGAGAGAAGAATATGCATAAAGATATGGTAATAGGATCTTCATTATTAATTATTTCAATAGTAATAATAATTGCATACATATGGCTTGTCTTTTTCACAACATGGGATCTATTAATTCTTAAACTAACTGGAAGTGCTGCTATAGTTATTATTTTTGGTATTCTTGCATGGATCGGCTATACTCTTGCAACTACTCCACCACCAAAACCTATTGAAGAAATTGAAAAAGAAATTGAAGAAGAAATGAAGAAAATTGAAGAAGTAAAAAAAGAATCTCAATAATTCTTTTTTTTATTTTGATGTTAGCCATAAGAAATCAAAATATGAATTAGCAATATTTACAAGACTAGGATTATTTGCCCATATTGCCATATTATTATCTAATTCATCTATGAGAATTATTATTTCACTATTATCTACTATAATTCCACCTCCAAACATTATATCTCTTGTTTTTACTTTTGATATATCCATAAAAATTTTTGATACATCATTATCTGATGTTAATATGTTTATTTTAATACCCTGATTTTTTACTGTAATAAGTATAGGAGCAATTTTTTCTATTAACCACTTAGAAGTCTCAGGAATAGCAATTTTTACTTCTCTTTTTGATGATAATAACATCTCACATATCTTACTTGCTATTTCTTCTTTTCCTTTTATTATCCATATGCTTGATTTTTCAAAATTTCTTTTTAATAATTGTTTTAACTTATCAAATTTCTTATCAATTTCCTCTTTAATCATTGATTTATATTCTTCTATTCCATTTTCCTTTACATAATATATTTTTGGTCTTCCATTTGAAGAAACTATTAATGATTTTCTTTCAAGACTTGAAAGTATATTATGTATTTTTGTATATGGTATATTACTTCTTTTACTTATATCTTTTGCATTACCACTTTTACTTAATATAGCTAAGTAAACTTTAGCTTCACTTTCTGTAAGACCACAATCTTTTAATATATTAATCAACTCATTCATACTATTATTAGTATGAAAATTTTCAAATATACTTTTTTAAAGTATTGATATTTCGATATTTATGAAAGTTTTAAAAACAACAAAAAGCCTATGTCCTGAATGTTTAAGTGTAATTAATGCAGAAATTTATGAAGATAATGGTGTTGTTTTTATAAGAAAAAATTGTTCAAAACATGGATATTTTGAGGATGTTTATTGGAGTGATTATAAATTATTTGAAATAGCAAATAAATATGAATATATTGGTGATGGAATAAAAAATCCTAGAACTAATAATAAACAAGGTTGTCCATATGATTGTGGAATATGTCCATCTCATAAATCTCATACTGTTCTTGCTATTATTGATGTGACAAATAGATGTAATCTTAAATGTCCAATATGTTTTGCAAATGCTGCAGCAACTGGTTATGTTTATGAGCCAACAATAGATGAAATAAGAGAAATGTTAAAAAATTTAAGAAGTAATCAACCAGTAGCTCCAAATTCTATTCAGTTTTCTGGAGGAGAACCAACAGTTAGAGATGATTTACCAGAAATTATATCTATGGCAAAGGAATTAGGTTTTCGTCATGTAGAAGTAAATACTAATGGTATTCGTATTGCAAAAGATCCTGATTATCTAAAAAAATTACTAGATGCTGGATTAAGTACATTATATCTTCAATTTGATGGTTTAACACCTGAACCTTATATTATTGCAAGAGGTATTAATTTATTAGATATAAAATTAAAAGTAATTGAAAATGCAAGAAAATTAGGATTAGATAGTATAGTCTTAGTACCAACTGTTGTAAGAGGAGTAAATGATAATCAAATTGGATCAATAATAAAATTTGCTGCAAATAATAGTGATGTTGTAAGAGGAGTTAACTTTCAACCAGTTTCCATAACTGGAAGAATTAATAAAGAAAAACTTAAGGAAATGAGAATTACCATTCCAGATGTAATTAAATTAGCAGAAGAACAAACTAATGGTGAAATAAAAGTAAATGATTTCTATCCTATACCTGTAGTTGTTCCTATTTCAAAAGCAATAGGTATTTTAAAAGGAAGAAGATATCAAGAATTTACAAATCATCAGCATTGTGGAATGGCAACACTTATTATTTCTGAAAATGGTAAGATAATTCCAATAACAAGATATGTAAATGTTGAAAAATTCATGGAATCTATGAAGAAAATTTATGAATATAATGGTGGTATAAAGTCTAAGTTATATTTAATTAATGCATTAAGATATGTATCTTTTTCAATGATTAAAGATTTATTACTACCTATATTTTTACATGGAGATTATGAAAGTCTAGGGAATTTTATGAGAAAAGTAGTATTAATAGGCTGTATGCATTTTATGGATCCATATAATTTTGATTTAGAAAGAATACAGAGATGTACCATACATTATGCAGTTCCTAATGGAAAAATAATTCCTTTCTGTACTATGAATTCTATTCATAGACCTATAATAGAGCGAATGTATAGTAAATAAACCAAAATGTTTTTATAATGTTTTTATGTTTTTTAATTTGATTTTATATGGGTGGAAAGAAAAAAGGAAAACCAAAACTTGCAAAAGAATTAGCTGCAATTAAGGAAAAGGAAAAGAAGAAAGAAGAAAAGAAGGAAACAAAAGTATATACTGGAATTTTAGTAGATCAAAAAATACTAGAAGAAATAAAGAAAGATATTATGAAAATGAAATATGTTACACCTTATCTTATTCATTCAAAATATAACATAAAGTATAGTATAGCAAAAGATATTATTGAATTACTTGAAAGTCAAAATCTATTGAAGGCAGTTATAACTGGACGTAGACTAGGAATATATATTCCTGTTTCTTCTGCATCATAATTACTATATTTCAAGAAATTCAGGTTTTTCTTTTAAATTTATTATTGGAACTGCAATCCATCCAGGTTTTACTCCATCAGAAAAAATAACTTCTTCTTTTTCGTCCATTTTTACAAGTATATATTTTCCATTAAGTGATTTTTCACTTGAATAATAATAAAATATTGGAAGTCCATATTTATCATAATAATTATTATATACTCCAAGAACTCCATAGTAATGTTTATTATTATGGACAAAATGCAGTAGGTATATGGGCTGACCCATGGATATAGTAGATGCTACTAATCTTGCAAGATCCCTTATGTCTTCAACTTCTATCTTTTTTGAAGCTTCCATTGCTATTACTATTTATAATAAGCCTTCTAATATTTTTTATCAATTTATTTTTAAGTAAAAACTAACATAATAATTTTGGTGCTAAAATTGGAATTAGAAGAAATTATTAAAGCATTAAAAGAAGGTAATATAAGTGAAGAAGAAGCTATAAAGAGAATAAGATTATTAGCAGTTAAAGAATTAGAAAATCTATGTTTAGATATTTCTAGAGGTATAAGAAAAAAAATACCTGAAATAATACTTGCTGAAGGAAAAACTGATGAAGATCTTTTAAATGCAATTAAAAATTTTATAAATGAAAAAGGCTATGCTATAGTTAGTAGAATATATCCTCAACAAGTAGAAATAGTAAAGAATAACATAAAGGCTAAAAGAATAAATTATTATGAAAAAGGAAGAGTTTTAGCATTAAGAATGGATGATCCAAAACCATTAAGAGATCCTCCTATTGCAATAATAACTGCAGGTAGTGCAGATATTTATGTTGCTGAAGAAGCAAGAGCAATAATTAATGAATTAGGATTTAAAACTATAACTTTTTATGATGTAGGAATTGCAGGTTTACAGAGAATATTTCCTGTAGTAAAAAAATGTATGGAAGAAGGAGTAGAAGTAGCTATAGTAGTTGCTGGTATGGAAGGTGCTCTACCATCAGTATTTAGTAGTTTATTTCATGGAATTGTAATTGGTGTACCAACATCTATTGGATATGGTTATGGTGGAGGAGGAATAGCTGCACTAATGACTATGCTTCAATCATGTACACCAGGATTATTAGTTGTTAACATAGATAATGGTGTTGGAGCAGCTGTTGCTGCTGTTATGATATCAAGCTTAGCTTCTAAACAGAAGATATAATGTATATACTATTAAAATGACTAATGGAAAGTAGAAAATTAAAATCTCAAATAATAATTGAAATATAGCATTTCCTAATAATCTATTTACTATTAAGAAAATATCTATAGTTGCTAATATTAATATAGATATTAGAAGTAATTTCAATTCTTCTTTCATAATTATTTCCTATTACTTCATTTTAATAATCAATAAAATAATTTTAATTTTATAATATATGCGTCAGTCCGCCCATCAATCTTTCATAGTTTAAACTCAAGAGACCATCGTCTCTTCATCCGCAGTAATAAAATATAATAAGGAGACTTAAATTTTTAATTCTAATAAGTTAATTAATTCTCTTATACCTTCTCCTGTTTTAGCATTTGTTACTACAACTTTTATATTTGGATTTGCTTCTAATGCATCTTTTACTAAAGAATTTATATCAATTCCCATGTATATTGCCATATCTTTTTTATTAATTACTCCTATATCTGCAACTCTAAATATATCTTGTTTCTTTTTTATCATATACTGTCCTTCAGTAACACTTACAACAACAATTCTTTTATGAGCTCCTAAAGGAAAATCTGCTGGACATATTAAATTTCCAACATTTTCTATAAATATAATATCAACATTTTTACGAAGAAGACTTTTTGCTGCTTTTCTTACCATTAAAGCATCAAGATGACATTCCTTTCCAGTATTTATTTGAATAGAAGGAACACCATACTTACTTATTCTTTCAGCATCTATTGTTGTAGAAGTATCTCCAGCAATTACTCCTATTCTATACTTTTCCTTTAGCATTTCTACTAATCTTTCAATTATTGTAGTCTTTCCTGAACCTATTGATCCCATTATATCAAAAACTTTTACATTATATCTATCAAACATTTTTCTATTAAGTTTAGCAATTCTTTCATTAGCTTTTAAAAAATCTTCCTCTAACTCTATATCTAATGCTTCTCCTTCACTTGATTTTATTACCTTAACTTTCATAAAATTCACTAAGATAATAAAAAATTTATAGTTTTCTAAATTCTATGTTAAATTATGAGTAAAACAATAATATGTCCTAATTGTGGAAGAAAATTTAGCTTAACATATGCTAGAGCATTTGCATGTTCAGGATGTGCACAAGCAACTTTTGGAGAATGTGGATATGTAAGATGTCCTTTTTGTAAGAAAGAATTTAGATATGAAGAAACATTTACACTTTAAGAAATATATACTCAACTAAATAGTTAATATTATTATTATTTTAAATACTTATCCCTATATTCTCTTTTATTTCTCTTAGAATTATAGCAGTTTCTGTGCTTATAACACCATCAATAGCTCCTATTGCATCTATAACCTTTGTTAAAGCTGTTTTATCAGCTACATCTACTCTTAATATTAAATAATATGGTCCTGTAACATCATATGCTTCTGTTATTTCATTCATTGTTTTTATTGCTTCTATTACATTAGAATACTTTTTTGGATCTGCTTTTACAAGTATAAATGCTGATAAAGACTTTCCTACATGTGCTGGAGATATTATTGCTCTAAAACCCTTAATTACTCCCATTTTTTGTAGTTTTTTTACTCTCAAAAATACTGCTGCTCCACTAATTCCAATTTCTTTTGCAATTTTTGAAAAAGAAATACGCGCATTTTTCTGTAATTTTCTAAGTATTAATTTATCTATTTCATCAATTTTTTGACTCATTTCTCTACACCTTTTTATAATTTACTAAATATTTCTTAAATAAATGCATAATTAAACATTCCTCCATGGGTATTTTTGCTTCTTCTATATCATATTCTCCATAAGTTACTTTTACTCCTCTTACAATTGCTACTGGTGTACTTTCAGAAGTTTCTCCCATTGCAATTAATGCTGCACTTGCAATATTATCAGCAATTGCTAAATGTTTTATCCTCATAGGTCTTCCATATAAATCTTTCATTCCTCTTAAATCCTCAACTGGTTTAAATCCAGAAATACCAAGTGCAATAGCACTATTCCCCATTCTCATAGGCAATACTCTACTATCAGTTATTAATATACAGACATCAAATCCCATTTCCATAAATCTATTTCTAAGTTCTTTTGCTTCTTTTTGAGGATTTTCTGGCCAAAGTACTACATAACCAGGAGGAGCATTTGATTGATCAACTCCAGCATTTGCTGTAATTATTCCATTTTTTATAGTCAAAAGAGCATTTTTTACTCCTCCAAGTACTATATCTGCTTCTCTTAATACTACTTCTACAAATCTTGGATCCATATCATAAATTAATGAGAGTTCTTTTGCTTTATCAGAAGGAATAACATCAGATAATTTTAATATTCTACCATTAGCTGTAGATATTATTTTGGCAGAAAATACAAGTATATCCTTATCTAAGATTTTTAAATTATTTTTCTCTATACTTTCTAGTACTATTTTTACAATATCATCTCCTGGCTTTATTATAGGTGTTTTAATTCCAATAATATTTATCACAAAAAGAAAATTTATATTTCAATATTTAAATTCACTTTTTGGTGATGATATGGGTGCTACTGTACTAGTAGGTGGATTCTTTGGAGATGAGGGGAAAGGCAATTAGCCCCCCAAAGGAAAAATTGCATCATATTTAGGATATAATGATAATTATGATATAGCTGTAAGAACTGGAGCAATTAATGCAGGACATACAGTAATTCATGAAGGAAGAGAAATAAAACTAAGAATTATTCCATGTGCATTTATAAATAAAAAAACAAGATTACTTATAGGAGCTGGAGCACTTTATACTATAGATGTATTAATGAAGGAAATTGAAATAACAAATTCAAAAGATAGAATAGGTATTGATGCAAATAGTGGTGTAATTTTACCAGAGCATATAGAAAGAGAAAGAAAAGATGAATTTTTAATGAAAGTAATAGGATCAACAGGATCAGGTGTTGGTATTGCAATGATGGAAAGAATTTTACGTATATTAAAACTTGCTAAGGATTTTGAAATTTTAAAACCATTCATAACAGATGTATCTTCAGAAGTAATTAATTGTATTGAAAAAGGAGGTAAAGTATTGATTGAAGGAACTCAAGGTACATTCTTATCATTATATCATGGTACATATCCTTATGTTACAAGTAGAGATGTTACAGCATGTGGAGTATGTAGTGAAGTAGGTATTGGACCAAAAGATGTTGATGAAGTAATAGTTGTATTTAAATCATATGTTACAAGAGTAGGAGGAGGTCCATTAGAAGGAGAAATTTCTGAAGAAGAAGCTATTAAAAGAGGATGGATGGAAATTGCATCTGTAACAGGAAGAAAAAGAAGAGTTGCACCTTTTAACTTTAAATTAGCAGAAAAAGCAGTAAAAATAAATAGTGCTACTCAAATAGCACTTACAAAACTTGATGTATTATTTCCAGATTGTAGAGGTAAAAGAAAATTTGAAGAATTATCATTAGAAGCAAGAAAATTTATTGAAGAAATTGAAGAAAGATTAAAAGTTCCAGTAACAATTATTGGAACAGGACCTTCTACTTTAGATATAATTGATAGAAGAAAAACAGTACTAGGGAACTGTTACTGATTTTGCTAAATTCCTTGGTTTATCAGGATCTAATCCTCTAAAAACTGCAACATAATATGCAAATAACTGAAGCGGAACAGTACATAAAATTGGATATAAAATATAATGAATATGTGGAACTTCAAAGTATTCATCTGAAATTTCCTTAATTTCTTCATCTCCTTCAGTTATTATTGAGAAGATTTCAGCACCTCTTGCTTTCATTTCCATAATATTTCCAATAATTTTTTCTCTTGTATTATCTTTTGGTGCTATAAATATACAAAGAAATCCTGGTTCAATAAGTGCTATAGGACCATGTTTAGATTCTCCAGCAGGATAGCCTTCAGCATGTATATAACTTATTTCCTTTAATTTCAAAGCTCCTTCAAGTGCAGTTACTAAGTTTATTCCTCTTGCTAGAAAGTATGCATTTTGCTTTGAAGAATACTTTAATGCAATATTCTTTATAATATCAGACTTCTTAAGAATTTCTTCAATTATTTTTGGAATTCTATTGATTTCACTCATTAATTTACTATAATCTACTTCACTTATTTTTCCTTTTTTTAATCCATAGCGTAAAAATAATAAAGTAATAGATATTAATTGAGTAAGAAAAGTTTTTGTTGCTGCAACACCTATTTCAGGACCACTTTGTGTACATATATATACATCAGATAAATTTGTTATAGAAGATCCTAGTGTATTTGTAATACCAATAATTTTTGCACCTTTTGATTTTGCATATCTAATTGCATTTAAAGTATCAGCAGTTTCACCAGATTGAGATATGGCAATTACTGTAGAATTCTCAAGTGATGATAAAATCTCTGTAAATTCTGAAGATATTACTGGTCTTATATCCATAGATAAAAGATGAGATGCAAGATATGAACCAAAAAGACATGCATGATAAGATGTACCAGATCCTGTAAGATAAATTCTTTTATTTTTATTTTCTAAATATTCTATTGCTCTATCAATATATATTAAGGGTATTTTTAGTGTATCAGAAATTGCTCTTGGTTGCTCAAATATTTCCTTTATCATAAAGTGAGGATATCCTGATTTTTCAGCTTGTTCTAAATTCCATGTTACTTCATTATATTCTAACTTACAAATTTCTCCATTTATATCTTCAGCTTGAACTTTATTTTTCTCTAAAATTACTATTTTATCATCAGGAATAATTGCTATATTTCTGGTATAAGGAAGTAAAGCAGGTATATCAGAAGCACAAAATACTCCTTTACTACTAATTCCAATAACTAATGGACTTTCTCTTCTATAGCAAATTATTTTATCTGGTTCTATTGTACTTATGATTGCACATGCAATTGATCCTTTTAATATTTTAAATGTATTTCTAATTGCTTCTTTTAATGATAATCCATTATTTATAAAATCTTCAATAAGATGAGCAATTACTTCACTATCTGTTTTAGAAGAAAATCTATGACCTTTTTTTATTAATTCCTCTCTTATTTGTAGAAAATTCTCTAGAACTCCATTATGAACAATAGCTATTCTTCCTGAACAATCCATATGAGGATGAGCATTTTCTTTTGATGGTGCACCATGTGTTGCCCATCTAGTATGTCCAATTCCAATGTTACTTTTAATATTATTTAAATCAAGATTTTTTATAAATTCACTAATTTTTCCTTTATCTTTTCTTATTATTATTTTATTATTATCAATAATTGCAATTCCTACTGAATCATAACCTCTATATTCTAACCTCTTTAAACCATCTAAAATTTTCTCTAATACATCTTCACTTATACATCCAAATATTCCACACAATATTTTCACCATTAACTTTTTAATACCTTTAATACTTCTTCATTAAGTATATCATAAATTATTTTTCCATCAACTTTTCCTCTATAAATCTTCATAATTTCTCCCATGAGTTTTTTTGTCGCTTTCTCTCCTTCTCTTTTTATCATTTCTATATTATTCTCTACAATTTCCTTTGCTTTTTTCCTTACTTCTGTAAGATCTACAGGAGTTAAAGATAAAGCTTTAATTGCATCATCTATTCCTTTTCCTTTATTATTTGCTAACCATCTCAATATATCAGTAATAGCTTCTTTAGCAAATCTTCCATTACTTACACTCATAAATAATTCATAAATAATATTTTTATCAAAGGAATCTACATCTATTCCTTCTCTTTTTAACATTTTGAATGTATATTCAAATGTTGAAGCAATAAGAGAAGGATTAACTTTACTTTTCTTTACAATATCTTCAAATATAGAAGAATAAGGAGAATCTACTATAAGAGAAGCAAGATCATAACTTAATCCATATTCTTTCATAAATCTACTTACTTTTGACTCAAAAGTTTCTGGAAGATTTGCTTTTATTTGATTTAATAGTTCTTCAGTTATTACCATAGGGGGTATATCTGTTTCAGGATACATTCTAGCTGCTCCTGGCATTGGTCTCATAAAGCGAGTTGTTCCATCAAGATTTGCTGCTCTTACTTCAGATGGAACTCCAATATATGCTTGTTCTATTCTTCTTATTATAGCATTAAGTGCATTTCTACAAGCTTCTTCCTTACCTACAACCATAACTATACAGTCATTATCTTCAGCTTTAAGCTTCTTCTTTAATTGCTCTACTTCTTCTTCCTTAATACCATAAGCTGGAAGCTCATCAGTATGAAAAATTCCTCCAACTCCACCATATACTTTTGCATAATCAGCAAGTTCTGTTCCAAATCTTCTATTAGGTTGTATTTCCTCTTTTAATATTCCTTTAAATCCCTTAAGTAGTATTGCCAATACCTTACCATTATTTTGAATAGATTTTTTAATTATTTTACATTCAGTAGAAGAAAATACTTCAGTTACATCATAAATTTTTCCATCAGGTGGTGGTTTATTTTTTATTAAATCTCTTATTTTTAATAAATTCTTTTGTCTCATTATTTCATAATCTACAACAATTGGAATTAACTTAAGTTCTTGAATACCTTTTATTTCAACTCTTGCTCCTCCCTCAATAGAAATATTTAAATCTTGTCTTATTGTTCCTATTCCTCTTTTAACTTTACCAGTAGACTGTAAAATTCTTCCAATTTTTAATGCAACTCTACGAGCTTGTTCTCCATTACGAATATCTGGACCTGTAGTTATTTCTATTAGTGGTATTCCAAGTCTATCAAGACGATACACTATATAATCCTCTGTTTCTGAAATTTTTCTTGCAGAATCTTCTTCAAGACAAAGAGATTTTATGGAAATTCTTCCATCTTCATCATCTATCCATCCATTAAATGCAATTTTTGCAGTTCTTTGAAAACCAGTAGTATTAGAACCATCAATTACAATTTTCCTCATAACATGTATTTCATCTACAGGTATCATATTTAACATTAAAGCAACTGTTAATGATATCATAACTGATTCTTTATTAATTTCATGTGGTGGTTCTTCATCAAGTTCTACTAAACATACTGAATCATAATATCCTTGATAATAAAAATACTTCTTTTTTTCAAATTCAAAAAGAGCTGCTTGATCAATTTCACCTAATTCACTTGCAACAGGTCTAAGCATTCTCATAATAGTAAAATGAGGCTCATCATCTCTTAGAATAGTAGGACAATTACAAAATAGCTTTTTTGAAGTATCTAATTGCTGATGAATTTCTAGACCAATTCTTACTTCCATTTTATCACCAATATTCACTTCTTTCTGAAATTTCTCCTGAAATATTTGTAAGAAATAAATTCCTTATTTCTTCTTTATCATTAGTTTGTGCTAAAACCCACATAAGCTTTACAAGAGCAGTTTCAGGAAGCATATCTTCTGCTGGTATTACGCCCATAGATAGTAACATTCTTCCTGTACTATATACATTCATATTTATTCTTCCATAAATACATTGAGAAGTCATTACTACTGTAATTCCATTTTCTATTGCTCTTTTTATTGCTGGAAAAATATATTCAGGAGCATGTCCAAGACCTGTACCTTCAATTACAATTCCATGATATTTATTTTCTATTAAAAAATCAAAAATTTCTATTGGTATACCAGGAAAAATCTTTATTAATACAACTTTATTATCAAATTTTGCTTTTAATTCTAATTCTCCTCCTCTTCTTTTATATGGCTCATATACTTCTATTTTATCTCCAATAATTTTTGCTAATGGCTTTGAATTAATAGTCTTAAAAGCATCTCTTCTACTTGTATGCATTTTTCTAACTCTAGTACCACGATGTACAATTAGTTCATCATCAGATGATGATGCATGCATTAATACTCCTACTTCAGCAAAAGGAGCTTTTACTGCAGTAAATATTGCAGATTTAAGATTTAAATAAGCATCAGAAGAAGGTCTATCTGAAGATCTTTGTGAACCAACTAATATTACAGGAACAGGAAGATTTCTTAAGGAGAATGAAAGTGCTGCAGCAGTATATCCCATAGTATCTGTTCCATGAGTTACTACAATTCCCTCAACACCTTCATCAATATATTTTTTAATTGCATATGCCATAGCTGTCCAATGCTCAGGTACTATATTTTCACTAAGTAAATTGAATAATATTTCAGTTCTTATATTTGCAATTTCTCCAATTTCTGGAATAGCTTTGTACAAATCTTCAGCAGTTAATGCTGGACTTACTGCACCTGTTCTATAATCTATTTTACTAGCTATTGTTCCACCAGTACTTATTATTGAAACTTTTGGTAAATTAGGTAAAAGTTCTTTTACTTTTTGAATTACATGAGGAGTTTCTTCTACTTTTTCTAATAATTTTTCCATATATTCTATAGAATCAATAGATAAACCAATATTATAACCATCATCAATTTTTATTACTATATGTAAATCATCACCAATTTCAGATCTTGGCATTAAAATTCCCTTAAAAATTGCTTTCTTTGTTTTTACTAATATTCTATCTCCAATATTTACATCATACTTTTTTAATAACTCTAAAGCTTTTCCTCTATATCCAATATTCATAATTATACACCACATTTATTATAAAGAGAATATTCTAAATAATTTTATGGAAATTTTTATAAAATACTAAAAGTTTATTAATTATTATCTTTAATTAAAAAGAGGGAAAAAAATGCCAAAAAAGAGAAAATGCAGAGGTAGAAGTAAAGGAGATAAAGGAAGAGCATCAAGAGTTCAATGTGATGTATGTGGAGCTTGGGTTCCAAGAGATAAAGTAATAAAAGTAACTAAACCAGTTTCCATTGTTGATCCTCAATTAGAAAAAGAACTTAAAAAACAAGGAGCTTTAATATTCAAAAGAGTTGTTACAAAGAATTATTGTGTATCTTGTGCTATATTCCATGGTATTGTTAAAGTAAGAGCAAAAGAAGAAAGAAAGATAGAAAAACCATTATCATGATGAGATATTTTATAATTAAAGCAAGTGAAGCTAGAACTTCTCCTGATTTTTCTTTAAAATCATTATCTATGTATAGAATGGATTTAATAGCAAGATGTATTATTGCAGCATTTTCTAAGCCAAATGGTATAAGAAAAAATGTTATTCTTCATATTGTATTAGAAGGACCACCTAATCCTCCTATTACTATAAGTATTAATGGAGAAGAATTAGAATTTATGCCAATAAGTGAAATTAAAGCTGCAGAAATAGTTTATAATGCATTAGCAAATAAACCAAATAAAGGTGTATATGTAAAAAGAAAGAGTTTTTCAGAAGTTGTAATGGAAAATCTAAATAATGAAATCTTTTATTTACATGAAAATGGAATTGATATTAGTAATATAAAAATAATGAAAAATCCTGTATTTATATTAGGAGATCATAAGGGAATAGATAAGGAAAGTGAAAAATTTTTAGATAAAATTGGAGTAAAAAGAGTAAGCTTAGGTCCAATATCATATCTAACAAGTCACTGTATTATTATTGTTAATTATGAATTAGATAATAGAGGATTATAATAAAAATAAAGGTAAGAAAAATGGCATTTGAAAGACTTAAGAAAAAAATAACAAAGGAAAATCTTTGGCTTTATATTCTTACATTATTAAAAAATGGTCCAGTTTATGGTTATGAAGTAAGAGATAAAATAAAGGAGAAATTTGGATTTGATGTTGCAAAAATTACTACATATGTTGTTCTATATAAATTAGAAAGAGAAGGACTAGTAAGAAGTATGAAGGAAAATGAAAAATCACAAAGAAAATATTATTACATAACTGAAAAAGGTCGTAAAACTTTAGAAGAAGGATTAAAATTTTTAAAGAAAATAATTAATTCACTTGAGTGATCTTCTTATATAAAGTAATCTATGTATAGCTGTTATATTAGTTAATATGGCAAGTAAAATAATTCCAAGCCATATGAAATTTATTAAAGTAAAAATAATTAATAGTAATAATCTTTCAGCTCTTTCCATTAGTCCTATAGAAGAAAGTTTTACACCTTCAAATTCTCCTCTTAATCTTGTATAACTTACCATAAGTGATCCAATTATAGAGAATAATCCCCATGATACTTCACATAATCCTCCTAATATTATTCCTGATAATATTATCATATCAGAATATCTATCAAGAAAAGAATCTAAAACACCACCCCATTTTGTTACTTTACCTGAAATTCTTGCTACTGCTCCATCAATTATATCAAATAATCCTGCTAATATTAAGAATATACATGCTATTAATGTTTTATTTAAATAGAACATATAAGCTGAAATAATAGAAAAAGTAAAACCTATTATTGTAATATGATTTGGAGATAATTTTAATTTTAAAAAAATTTTTGCTATAGGATTTATTATTCCTATAATTTTATTTCTTATTTTATTTAGCATAATATCACCTAATTAATTTAAATTTTCTTATAACATATTTTAAATATGATTAGTTTAATAAAGACTTTAGTAATTAGCATAGGATTGCTAATTGCTTCTATTCAAGATATAAAGAGTAGAGAAATTGATGATAAAATTTGGATTATATTAATTCCCATAGGAATATTCCTAACAATATTAGAGATTATTACAAATAAGAATTATCCATACACAATAGTGATCTTTAGTATTATTACTTCAATAGTATTGTCACTTATCATATACTATCTTCATTTATATGGTGGAGCTGATGCAAAAGCCTTAATAACTATTGCTTTATTCTTTCCTATACCTCCTTATGGTATAGAAGGAACACTTATTATTTTTCCAATAATAGTATTTGGAAATAGCTTAATGGCTACAATGATCTTTCTTATATTCTATATTATTATAGCAATTATATGGAATTCCTATTTAGCAATAAAAGGTATTAAATTATTTAAAGATATTGAAGCAAATATATGGAAGAAAATTTTTGCTTTTATTTTTGGATTTAAATTAAGTTCAAAAATTGCAAATTCTATTCATTTTAATCCAATAGAAAGAATATGTAATGGCAAAAGAAGAATAGTAATTTCATATAAAGTTGAAGATAAAAAAGTAGTTATAGAAGGAGATTATATTTGGGCAACTCTTACTTTACCCTTTATTTTATTTATATTTATTGGATTTATACTATATTTTATCTATGGGGATTTGCTATTTAGAATAATTACTTTATTACTGAGGGTTTAAGACCAATTTTTTTAAATGTTTCAATTACTTTTTCTATAACATTTTCAATTTCAATATCTCCTAGATAAAGTAAGTGAGAATTACATTTTGATTTACAATCAGTATTTCCAAATCCTTTTATAATTTCTAAATTATTAATTTTCATTTCTTTAAGAGCTTGAAAAAGCTTACATTCATATTTCTCATTAGTTTCAGCATATACTGCTATAATTCTTTTTGCTTTTGGAATTAGATAATCTATATGCCAATGTCTTTTTCTTTTAATTCCATTAAATATTTGAAAATATCTTTCTATTCTTTTTGAAATTCCTCCAGATCCTAATGCAGATCCAACATAAATATAAACTCCCTTTTTAATCTGAAATTCTTTCTTACTTATTTTTATAAAATTTAAATCTTGAATGTATAATATAATTGCATAAGTTCCCTTCATTATAACTGAAAACCTCACTCTTTAGAGTTAAATCAAATTAAGATAGCGTAATTTTTATTTTTAAATTTATTATATAATTTTTTAGCGATGAAATGGAATTCGGGTTCGGATTGAAAAATGAAGAAAAGGGATAAATGAGCTTTAGCTCACTTTTGTAGCGGCTTCTTCATAAAGTCAGAGCTTTGTATCCTCGTTCATCGCTAAATTATTTTTATTTTCCTACTTTAAATCTCTTCCTCTTCTTCTTTAGAGGTCTCTGGTATGGTAGTTTGAATTGCTAACTCAATAATTGCTTTTTCTGCTTTTTCATCAAGTGCAGGTGCAACTACTATCACTTCTTTATCAATATAATTTTCATCAGTATATTCATTATCAAATGATATTATGTATACAGGAACATAAAAAATAACAGTTCCTTCAGGTGTTCTTGACATATTATATTTAGAGTAGAGCTCATATTGTTCCTTAGTTAATGGTAATTCTACAGATATTGGATATTGTGGATCTCTTATTACAGTAAAGTCTGCTTTTTCTGCATCCCAAAGTGAAATACTTTCTATGACTTTCTTTTTAAGAACTTCCTTTAGATCACCAGGTACTCTTACTTTTTCTACAATTTTTCCTTCTCTTGCTCTTACAACTAAGGTCTCACTCACTTTTGCTCCTCCTTTTCTATTATTTCTATAATATTCTTTATTGCCTTTTCTATATCTGGAAATCCTTTTTCATTATCAGGTATTTTTGTCATGACGTGCTTTATAATTCCTCCTTCTAATTTTAGAAAGACTTGTGGTATATCTATTCCACCAAATTCATCTCTTTCTCCATACATTGTAAGAAAATCATAATCTTCTTTTTTTATTTCAATTGGTATGTTTTTTATTTTTGATACTCCTTCACATATTTGAAGTACATATTTACTTCTTTCTTCCCAATCAGCTATTACAGCAATTATTCCTTCGACTTTCATTTTACACTCACGTTAATGTCTTTCTAATTTTTATATTTAAACCTTTTAATTTTATTTAAAAGATGGTCTTGCTGATAATCTTATTGGTAGACATAATGGTACTCTTGGTTTTGATGAAATTTTCTTATTTATTTCTTCTATTAATTCTTCTAATTTCTTACTTACAATACCTTCTCCTCTTATTCTTACAGAAAGCTCTCCTGTTGATACTTCTTTTTCTCCTAATACTACTATGTATGGAATCCATTCTGTTTCAGCATCTCTTATTTTCTTAGCAACACTTTCATTTCTATCATCTACATCAGCACGAATATTATTTTCATTAATTTTTAAAGCAATTTCAATTGCTTTATCTAAGTAATTCATATTTACTGGAATAATTCTCACTTGTATTGGACTAAGCCATAATGGTAATTTTGGAACTTTATTATTTTCCATATCCTTTGCTGCTTGTTCTAGTATTACTCCAATCCAACGTTCAATAGAACCCATAGAGCTATGTAAAATTATACATCCTTTTTTCTCTCCATTCTCATCAACATAATATATTCCATATCTTGCAGCATCTTCAACATCAAGCTGAAGTGTTGCTAATTGTATATTTCCTCCAGTTGAATCAATTGCTTGATACTCATGCTTTAATATCCAATAATGTTTCATTTCAGGAAGAATTTCTATTAAGGCAGGCTTATTTGCAATTTTTAATAAAGAAACAATCCATTCTTTATTCTTTAAGTAAAATTCTTTTACAACTCTAAAAGCTATAGCATATTCAATTTCCATTGAGTTAGTAAATTCAGTATATTTTTCAAATAATAATTTATATTCCAATAATCCTTCTTCTAAATTTTTACAAAAACAATGAATATCTGGCATTGTAAATGCTCTTAATCTTTTTAAACCTACACATTCTCCACTTTGTTCAAGTCTAAATGATGGAGAAAGTTCATATACTCTTATGGGTAATTGTTTATAACTCATAATAGCATCCTTCATCATTCTAAATAATCCAAAATCTCCAGCAAATCTTAAAATAAATTCCTTATTATCAACTTTAAGTCTATAATCCTTTTCTTTAAATCTTGAAGCTTGTTCTGCAATATCTGGTTCATCAAGCTTATATATCATTGGTGTTTCAATTCTCATGGCTTTTAATTCCTTTATTGCAAAGTTATTAGCAAATTCTTCTAGTGCTGTTTTAATTATCATTCCTTTGGGATAAAATCTAAAATGACCTACATCAGATGCTGGCTCATAATCAATAAGCTCTAATTTTTTCATTATTTTTATATGTGCAGGTGCTTGATGTTTTTCTTTTATTCCTGCTTCATTTTTTATTAATTTAATTAATGTAGGATCAATATCAAGATTAAGAAAAGTATTAGGATTTGATAAATCAATAGGAATTTCTTTTCCATCTGGTGTTAAAATTAGAAAACTACTTGGAATATGTTTTTCTTCTTTTTTCTTTTCTTCTTTAGGTACTATTGTTCTTGATAATTCACTTAAAGGATGTCCTTTGCATTTTAATGTAAATGTTTTATACCATCCAAAAGGAGCTAATTTTACTTCTATTATTTTTTCTAATTCTTCTTTAAGTTTATGTAATATTTTTATGGCATTTTTTGGTGATGCTAAATCAGATGAAAGATGAGCATATGGATATACTACTACTCTATTTGCTTTTACCATTTTTACATGTTCAATTATTGCTTCTGTTGCAAGTTTTACAATTTCCTCAGGATTTTCTTCATCTATTTTTTCTATAGTACAAAAAGCAACAAGACACTCATCAACTCTTTCATATTTTCCAATATTTTCTATTTTTTCTGGTTCTTTAATAGCAGGTTGTAAAGGAGCATATTCAATATAGTCTGCATGTATTAATAATAGTCTCAATCACTTCACCCTTTTTATTTTAATTTATCTTTCTGAATATATAAGATTACATTTCTAGTCATTAAGCTAGTAATTATAATAATATTTTAATATAAGAATTTATAGGAATTTTAACTGGAGGATTTTTAATGAAAAGCTGTAAAAAGTATAATAATATAAGAATAGAAATGTTGAGAATGAAATATGAGTTAAAAGCTGAATACAGAAAAGTTCTTAATTATATACGATTTTTCAGTCTACTAAAATACAATAGAATGGGAATTGCAAGCTAGTTATTTAGTAAAAAATTCTAATTTTTTAACTCCAACAATTTCTTCAAATTCTATTCCTAATGCATCTAATACTTGTTCAAAAGTTGTTTGAATATGTCCAATATATTTTTCTATATCTATTTCATCTAATCTAGCAAGTTGTACTGGTTTAACTCCACCTTGAACTTTTACATATGAGATTATATCTCCAGGCTTAACTTCCTTACCTTTTTCTTGAAGAAGTCTAGCTGCTTTTACATGTTGAGGTGTTGTTTTTACATATTTTTCAGGTGGACGAGAAAGCATTACTTTAAAGGCAAGTTCATCTAAAGTATATTTTCTATTCTTTAAATTGTTATAACAATTTTGTACAATTTCTTTTATTTTCTCTTTAGCATGATTGAAATCTTCTGGATTTCTTACTTCTTTTAATATTTGTATTAATTCATTAAAAGCAGATTTTAAAAACATAGGTGTATTACGTTTCTTTCCTACTAATCCTTTAATATCAACAACACCACTATCTAGTAATCCAAGATAATTCTTTTTTCTTCCTGATAATGTTAAGAATATGTATTTCTTATCTACTTCAAGATCTATTCCAAATTTTGATTCAGCCCATTCTTGTAATTCAATTATTTGTTGTTCTGATGGTTTATGAATGAAAAGACTATCAGTATCAGCATATATAACATTTAAATTCATTTCTTTTGCTTTATTTATTGTCTCCTTTATTATGTATCTACCTATAGCTGTTGTACTTTCAGCTAATGGAAGACAATATAATTGAAAAACTTCTGATCCAAATACTCCATAAGATGCATTTAGAAATACTTTTAATGCTTGTTGTACTACATTATACCAGTTTCTTTCTTCCTTACTTAATGATGGATCTTTAGCTTTGTGTTTAAACCATTTAACTCTTACATCTCTTAATACTCCAATTATTAATGACATTAATCCCTGTCTTTTTTTACATACCCAATGCTTTGTATCTGGAACTAAATTTGATTTACATTCTTCATGTGGACATCTAACAGTTTCATAACTTAAATTCCATCTTGATATTATACCAGGATATAGACTTGCAAAGTCAAGAACTACAACATTAAAGTAAACATTAGTTTCAGGTTTTATTACAAAAGCCCCCATATACTTTTTGCCTTTTATAATTGCAGTTGTAGAAGCAACACCTTTCATAGACTCTATATCTTCCTGATTTGGAATTAAGTAATTCTTCTTTCTATGCTCATATAGCAACATACTTTTTATCCACTTAGAAATTCCTTGTCTAACAACATCTTCCATTGACATTTTTGAGATTCTCATTATCATTGTTATTAAATTCATTACCAAATTAGAATTAAATGTTGTTAGATTTAATGTTATAAAAGCATCTCTATAACAGTAAGATGCAAGTTCAAAATAGCTTAGCTCACTAATATTTCTATCTATTGGTATTTTTGTAATACCAAGTAAACTACTTGCTATAGAATCTAATGTTACTTCTCTATAAGCATTTCCAAATGCATAAACTTGTATAGCATGATTATGGAAGAATTTATATAAATCAATATGAATACCTATTGGTAATAAGGCAATATCTCTTCCCATTATTATTGGAATTTCTTCTTTTTTAATTCCTAATACTTGTGCTCTCTTCCATAAGTAGTGAAGATCAAAGTTATCTCCATTAAATGTTAATATAATTGGATATTCAAGAAGATATTTAAAAACTTCTTTAATTAATAAAATCTCATTATCAAAATATTCAATTTTAACATTTTCTGGTAGTTCTTTTGGTCTTAAACCTTCTTGTATATTTTGTCTTTTAAGTAGTAAGACTTTATTTAATCCATCTGATGATACAAGAGAAACACATATGATAGGATTCTTAGCTGTACTTGGATCTGGTATTCTATCTATACTTTCTGATAGAACTTCTATATCTATAGCAAGTCTTCTATAATTGGGAACTGGAGTAATAAATAATGGATAAAATTCTTGTAGAATTTTCATTTTCTCTTCTGAGAATTCCTTAAAAATTTCTTTTACTTTTTCAAAATCTACTTCTGGATCAACTTTTACTATTTTACCATCTTTTATCATATATGTATATCCTGGTATGAGACCACTATCATAAGTATAACATTCATGATATCTTATATTAGATTCCCATGTTCTACCAATAATTTCTCTTAAGCTATTTTTTCTTCCTCCAATAGATAAAGGATCTCTTGCTATTACTTTTATCATTTTTAAAATTCTATCATGTAATAAATCATATTTTTCAATTTCTTCAAGTTTTTCAAATCCAGCATGAAAACTTATTTTTTGACGTAATTCTTCTACTGGTACATCAGTTAAAAGATAAGGTTTATGATTTGTATCATCATACCAAAATACAATTTTTCCTTTTTCAGGATCATATAATTTTAAAACTGCTTTATTTTTTGATCCACTATAAGTAACTGAAAGAAGATATAATATTCCTGTATTCTTTGGTGTTTCTGCTTCGAATATACTCTTTTCTACAATTTCTTCAGTAATTTCTTCCTCTTCTACTTCCTCTTCCTCTTCTTCCTCTTCTACTACTTCCTCCTTTAATTCCTCTTTTCTTATCTCCTTTACTTTTACTTTCTCTTCCTTTATCTCTTCTATTTTTTTCTCCTCTTTTTTTTCCTCTTTCTTAATCTCTCTTTTAATAAACTTATCTAATGTAATTGCCATACTATCAACCTTTAAGTCTCCATCTTTCCAATCTATCTTCTTTACTCTTCAATTTTTTTAATTCTTTATAATGTTCCTTACATAAATATAACCTATTACTTTCTTCATTCAATGAAAATCCAGCTTTTATTAGAATCTTAGAATATATTGGGGAAAGTGATCTTATAGCATTATTTTCACAATTCCTTATTGAACACTTTCTTTCTTTTTCCACATAATCACCCTTTTTAAGAAGATTATTAAAGTAATTCTCAGGATTTACTAGTTCTTTCTATTTAAAATACTTTTGTAGTTGATATAGTAGATTCAGAGTGATAAATTTTTAGAAAAATTATCAATAAGTATATTATATGCTTCTGAAAACTAATTTTATGGGCCCGTCGTCTAGCATGGACTAGGACGCAGAGATTAATCGCGTAAGCCTGCGGAGCCTGAGATCCTGGGTTCAAATCCCAGCGGGCCCGCCAATTAAATATAAATAAAATTTCTCATTATACAAGTTTTCATTGTTAAGAATTCAGAATATTTCTTAAATAAGATTTTACATAATAGATGTAAATCCAAATATATGAGGAAACCTTTGCTGTAAGTGAGATTACAAGAGAAATAGCTCTAAGAAGGATAAATGCTAATGAAATTGCACCAAAATTTTGTGAAATATATCTGTATATACAAAAGAAAATATCAAAATAAACAATCTAGTAAAGGTTTTGCATAATAAGATATTATATTCATAAACAATAGTTTAGGAAAATTAAAGAGTTAAAAATAATTTATATCTTTTCTTGTTTTAATCTTTCAATTAAATCTAAAACCTTAGCTTTTATATTATCCCTAATAATTCTAGCTTCTTCTAATGACATTTGAGCTGGATCTGGTATATTCCACTTCTCAATATGCTTCATATGAAGTACTGGACATAAATCACCACTACATACAATAATAGCAATTTCAGCTTTTTCCTGAAGTTCCTTACTAATTATTTTTGGTTTTTTATGACTTATATCTATATTTTCTTCAAGCATAAGTTTTATAGCATTGGGATGTACACTTTCAGCTGGCTTTATACCTGCACTTATGGCAATCCAACCCTCAGGTGCATACTTATTAAAGTAAGCTTCAGCAATCTGACTTCTGAAGCTATTCTCAACACAGATAAATAAAATCGTCTTCATTACTTTAAATTTATAAACCTCACATTTATTAGTATTTCTATTTAGCACTCATGTGATAAGCCTCTGTAACCTAAAGATAAGCCAGCCATCTTCTACTATCATAATTGACAAATGTAGAAATATAATTTTAATAAAGAAATTAAAAAAGAAGTAATCTACTTTAAATAGAGTCTTTCAAGTTTATAGACTGTAATTTTCATGTTTATCTGACTTCCTCTCGCCCTAAAGGGCGAAGGTTCCCCTCATCTATTTGGGCTTACATCTGTCATTTGAAGGGCATTCAGGAGATCATCTCCAAATCTCAACTTGTTTAAATGATTGCCAATCCCGCATCCAAGTGCTTAGGGACAACCACAGTTTCCAATTACCATCTTTAAAAACAATTGAAACAAGGAGATCCTACAAGCTTTTCTCTTTATTCCCGCCATTTATGACGAGGCTTTCAGTTGTAAAACATTATGAAGTCATCAATATTTTAAATAGAATAGAAAAATCTCATGATCATGGAAAGCATAAAACTACTAAAATCTAAACATATTGGAAATAAACAATATTGATAAGAAAAATAAAAAAGAAACTAATAAGAAAAGAAAATCATTTTTATTAAAGGATAGTTCATTATAATAAGTTCTTTTTGACTTTGGATTAAATCCTCTAGCCTCCATAGCTTCTGCAAGTTTAAGAGACCTATTTATAGTGCATACTATAAGAGGTACTAGAATTATGGCATAATTTTTAATTTTTTTAATAAATGAGCCTTCAAATTCAAAACCCCTAGCTTTATATGCATCAATAATATTTGAAAAATCCTTATTTAGAATAACAGAATAATGAATTGATGCAACTAACATTAATGCAAAACTATATGGAAGTCTAAATTTAATTAGTGCTGCACTCAAATCATCAGGATTTGTAGATAATGAAAATGCTGAAAAAGCAGTTAATATATTTATAAGACGCAATGATGTAACAATAGTATAATAAAGTCCTAAATATATATAATTAAGAGCTACTATTAATAGAATCAAAGGAAAAATAGACCATAAAGCTCTTATAAATCTTGTAAGACTTTTAGCTATTACCATGAAAATTATTATCATAGTAAGAATTATTAATTGTGTTTCTATTGTCAATGATATAATTGAGAAGGCAATAGTTAATAAACACCAAATAATTTTTGTTCTAGGATCTAGTCTATGAATATATGTATCTTTCTTATGCCATTTTAATATCTGTAGTAAATTACTCATTTTAATCACTTTTAGTATTATTCTTTTTTATTATAATGAATTTCCTTAGTATTTTATTCGATTTTCTTTCTGCCTTAAAAGATAGAGTCTTCAATTGTAAATGTTTTACATAATGAAAGATAATTATAAAATTTTCAAATCCCATGAATTTTTCTATTTTCTTTTTTGTCCTAATAATAGAACTAATGAAAGAAATAATTAATAAAAAAATTTGTGTCTTCATGTTAAGTATCAAATTATCATCACTTTTATTCAACTAGAAGTAAAATATTCAGTAATGCCTATCTTTCTTAATGTTTTTATGACTATATATCCTATAATAGCACCAGGTCCACAGCTTACTTCAAACATAATCCAAAGTGCCCAAACTCCAGAAATTCCCATTACAGGAGGAACACTTACTCCTATAGCTGGAACTAATAAATAATAAGCAAGAGTTGCACCTATTACAGTTGTACCAATATTTTCACTAAAAGCTACAATATCTCTTTTTATTTTCAAATAATGATAAAGAATTCCAACTACTAAACCACCAGGAATTCCTCCTGGAAAAGCAAAAAGTGTTCCAAGTCCTAGCATATTTCGAATTATACCAACAAGAGTTGCAATACTTGCTGCCCAAAATGGGCCAAGTAATATTCCAGCTATAATATTTATCATATGTTGAAAAGGATATGCTTTAATTGGACCTATTGGAATGAAGAATGGAGATAATACAACACCTAATCCTGTTAATCCAATAGTCATTGCAATCATTCTTGTTAATGGAATTTTTTTTTTAACCATGACTCATCATTTATATTGAGATAAAAATGACTATAAATATTTATACATAAGTAAGTTATGATTATTATAATGAAAATCTATTTTTTAGTATGAGAAAAATCAAATATTGGGGGATATAAAAATGGATAATATTTTGACTGAAAGTAATCAAAAAACTGATGAACTTGAAAAATTAATTACAGATCTTAAAAAACTTGTGAAGCTTGTTGAAGAGCAAGGATGTGAGGCTAAAATAATAGATACAAAAGATATTGTAGTAGATGAAAGAGCTAGATTAAAATGTATGTATCCTCCATGTCGTTGGTATGGAAGTAGTATAATGTGTCCACCACATCTTAAGCTTGTACCAAGTGTAACAAGAAGAATTATAAGAAAATATAAGTTTACAATTCTCATTAGATTAAAAACACCTGTTGAGGATCTAGCTGGGCCAGAATGGACTAAAAGACATGTACCTCATGAACTTAAACTTAGAGAGATTGTAAATCTTGTAGAAAGTGAAGCTTATAATATGGGATACTACTTTGCTTTAGGTTTTGCTGCTGGGGAGTGTTCTCTTTGTCTATCAAAGCATTTAGAATGTGATGCTCTTAAAACAGGTAAATGTAGATATCCTTTAAGAGCAAGACCTGCAATGGAAGCTGCTGGTATAGATGTATTTGCTACAGTAAAAAAGGCTGGTTGGCCAATTTATACCATAAGTTCATCAAAAGATATGAGATTAATACCTTGTGCAGCATTATATGGATTGGTACTCATTCACTAAATTTTTTATTAATATCATGAATTTTTTATTAAGATTTAAAAACAAAGGAATCTCTTTAAAAGCATCATTTATAATTTCTTCAAAAGATTTCTTCATGAATTAACATTCTATAAATTTTCCAAGAACTAAAGAGAAATATTTATTAGATTACTTATTTTAAAATGAGAATCATGATGAAAAATTATCCCTATTATATTTTTGAGGAGGAATGCAAAAGTTTAATAGAAAAAGCACTTAGTGAAGAAGAAATAAAAGAAGAAATAAAATTTGAATTTCCACCATCACCTAAATATGGTGATTTAAGCTTTCCAGTTTTTAATATTGCAAAAAAGTATGGAAAAAATCCTGAGGATTTTTCAAAAATTATTGCCTCAAAAATAAACTCTTATGAAAAAAATATTGTAGAAAAAGTAGAAGCAATTGGAGGTTATGTAAACTTTTTTATTAATTATAAAAAATACTCAAAAATTGTTATTGAATCTATTATTTCTTTAGGAAGAAATTATGGAAATTTAGATAAAAAAGGTATTAGAGTTATTGTAGAACATACAAGTGTAAATCCAGTTCATCCTATACATATTGGTAGTGCAAGAAATGCAATCATTGGAGATGTTCTTTCAAATATATTAGAAAAAGCAGGATATGAAGTAAAAAGACATTTTTATATAGATGATGTTGGTCTTCAAGTAGCTCAAGCAGCATATGGATATTCAAAAATTAGAAAAGTAGAAGGAAAAAAAGATCACTTTATAGGATATATTTATGCTGCTACTAATTGTATAATCAATATAAAGAAATTAAAAGAAGAAATTAATAAAATAAGTGATGAAGAAAAAGTAAGAGAAAAAATAAGAGAATTAGATGAATGGATTTCTATTGCAAATGAGTTAAGATTAAAAAATGAGAAAATTTTTGATGAATTAGTTAATGAAATATATAAGTCTAAAAATCCTGAAGAGGAAATTTCAGAATTATTAAGAAAATATGAAAGAAGAGAAGAAGAAGCTGTAAAAATCATAAGAGAATTATGTGAATTAGTAATTTCAGGATTTAAGGAGACATTAGATAGAATAGGAGTAAGATTTGATAGCTGGGATTGGGAAAGTGAAATAACCTGTTGGAGTAATGCTACAGAAGATATAGTAAATAAATTAATGAGAACTGAATTTGGAAAAATTGATAGAGGTACAATGATTCTTGATTGTAATGCAATATTAGATAAATTTAAATTAAAACTTGGAGTAAAAGAAGTACCTCCATTAGTATTAAAAAGATCAGATGGAACTACTCTCTATACTACAAGAGATATTGCATATACAATTTGGAAATTTCAAAAAGCAGATAAAGTTATAAATGTAATTTCAATAGAACAAAGAATTCCTCAAATTCAATTAAAACTTGCACTATATGCTCTTAATTTAGGAAGTTTAGCAGAAAGATTAATTCATTTTGGATATGAACTTGTTCATTTACCAGGAATTAAAATGTCAGGAAGAAGAGGACGTTATATAACTTTAGATGAAGTAATAGATGAAGCAATAAGAAGAGCATATTATGAAGTATCTAAAAGAATTTCTAATGAGGAAGAAAGAAAAAGAATTGCAGAAATTATTGGAATAGGAGCAGTAAGATATGCATTAATTTCAATTTCTCCAAATAAACCAATAGTATTTACATGGGAGAGAGTTTTAGATTTTGAGAAAAATAGTGGTCCATTTATTCAATACGGATATGTAAGAGCATGTAATATAATTGCAAAAGTTGAAAAAGAGGAGGAAGAAGCAAATTATGAGGCTTTAAGTAGTGATTATGAGAAGCAAATTATAATGAAGCTTTCATTATTTCCAAAAGTAATAAAAGATGCAGCAGAAGAATTAAGACCTGAAATTATAGCAGAATATGCAAATGATCTAACATCAATATTTAACTTATTTTATGATAATTTACCAGTACTAAAAGCTGAAGATAAGGGATTAAGAAATGCAAGAATAAAATTAGTAAAAGCTGTAAAAATTGTACTTGAAAATGTGTTATCTATACTTGGAATTAGTACACTAGAAAAAATGTAGCTAAAAGCTCAGATCTGATGTCATTCTTCATCAATCTGTAATACCAGCATTCTTCATTGCTATAAAATAGTAATAAAAATTTTTTAATTAAGTCTTACGATCATCATCATAATATTCTTTTAGTGATTTAACTGTTAACTTACCATTTCTTATTGCTTTTATTGCATTAAGTGCTGCAAGAGCTCCTGGTATAGTAGTTATATATGGAATATTTCTTTCTACTGCAGTTCTTCTTATTAAATATCCATCTGTTTTTCCTCTTTTTCCACTTGGAGTATTTATTATTAAATCAAATTTCTGATTAATCATCATATCAATAACATTTGGTCTTCCTTCACTTACTTTCAATACAACTTCAGCATTTACTCCATGAGCTTTTAAGAATTTTGCAGTTCCTGAAGTTGCATAAATCTTAAATCCAAGTTTTTCAAATTCACGTGCTATATTAACAATAGCAGGTTTATCTTCATCTCTTACACTTATTAATATACTTCCTTTTGTTGGTAATCTCATTCCAGCAGCAAGTTCTGCTTTATAATATGCTAAACCAAAATCATAATCTATTCCCATAACTTCTCCTGTAGATTTCATTTCTGGTCCAAGAACAGGATCAACACCAGGTAGTTTTGAGAATGGAAATACACTCTCTTTTACAGAAATATGTTTTGGAAATATATTTTCCTTTAATCCTAATTCTTTTAATTTCTTACCAATTATTAATTTTGCAGCAATTTTTGCTAATGGAATTCCAGTTGCTTTACTTACAAAAGGAACTGTTCTACTTGCTCTTGGATTTGCTTCAAGTACATACACTGTATTATTCTTTACTGCATATTGAATATTAATTAATCCTATTACTTTTAAAGCTAATGCAATTTTTCTTGTATATTCAATTATCTTATCTATTATCTCTTTAGGAAGTGAAATGGGAGGAAGAACACAAGCAGAATCTCCACTATGAACTCCTGCTTCTTCTATGTGTTCCATTATACCTCCTATAAAAACATCTTCACCATCACAAAGTGCATCAACTTCAACTTCTATTGCATGATCAAGGAATTTATCTATTAAAATAGGTTTTTCTGGACTTACATCAAAAGCTTCAGTAATTCTTTCTTTTAACATTTCTTCATCATAAATAATTTCCATAGCTCTTCCTCCTAGTACATAACTTGGTCTTATTAGTACTGGATAGCCAATTTTTCTTGCAACTTCTATAGCTTCTTCTAAACTACGAGCTATTCCATGATCTGGTTGTGGAATTCCCAATTCTTTCATTAATTTACTAAATCTTTCTCTATCTTCTGCTATATCAATAGAATCTACTGAAGTTCCTAAGATTTTAGCATCATGTTCTTCTAATTCTTTTGCTATATTAAGTGGTGTTTGACCTCCAAATTGAACTAATATACCTTCTGGTTTTTCATTTTCATATATATTCATTACATCTTCAACAGTAATAGGCTCAAAATAAAGTCTATCAGAAGTATCATAATCTGTAGAAACAGTTTCAGGATTACAGTTTACCATTATTGTCTCATAATTTTCTTCTTTTAAGCTTAAAACTGCATGAACACAACAATAATCAAATTCAATTCCTTGTCCTATTCTATTTGGTCCTGAACCTAATATCATAATTTTTCTTCTTTTAGTTGGAATAGCCTCATTTTCATCTTCATATGTTGAATAGTAATAAGGTGTTTTTGCTTCAAATTCTGCTGCACATGTATCTACCATTTTGTATACTGGAATTATTCCTTTTGATTTTCTTATTTCTCTTACTTCTCTATCACTTATACCAAATATATGTGCTAATTGCTTATCAGAATAACCAAGTCTTTTTGCTTCTTTTATTATTTCCTCAGGAACCTCTTCAAATTTATACTTCTTTGCTAATTCCTTTAACATTTTTTCAAATTCAACAAGTTTCTTAATTTTATTTAAAAACCAAGGATCAATATAGGTTAATTTATAAACTTCATCTACTGTAAATCCTTGCTCAAATGCATATTTTATATAGAATATTCTATCATGTTGTGGAAATCTAAGCTTATATATTATTTCTTCTCTACTTGGCTTCTTATCTTTTCCATCAGCTCCAAGTCCATATCTTCCAATTTCAAGACTTCTTATAGCTTTTTGTAATGCTTCTTCAAAAGTTCTTCCTATGGCCATTACTTCTCCAACACTTTTCATTTGAGTACCAAGTATAGGATCAGCTGTTGGGAATTTTTCAAAAGCAAATCTTGGTATTTTTACTACAACATAATCTATAGTTGGTTCAAAACTTGCCATAGTTTCTTTTGTAATATCATTAGGAATTTCATCTAATGTATATCCTACTGCTAATTTTGCAGCAATTTTTGCTATTGGAAAACCTGTAGCCTTAGAAGCAAGAGCAGAAGATCTACTTACTCTTGGATTCATTTCTATTACAAGAATTTTTCCATTTTCTGGATTTACAGCAAATTGAATATTACTTCCTCCAGTTTCTACACCTATTTTTCTTATTACTTTTATTGCAGCATCTCTTAATTTTTGATATTCATAATCTGTTAATGTTTGAGCAGGAGCAACAGTAATACTATCTCCAGTATGTATTCCCATTGGATCAAAGTTTTCAATTGGACAAACTATTACAACATTATCTGCTTTATCTCTCATAACTTCTAATTCAAATTCCTTCCATCCTATAACACTTTCTTCAACTAATACTTGTCCTATTAAAGATAATTTTATTCCTCTTTCAACAATTTTCTTTAATTCTTCTTTATTATATGCAATTCCTCCTCCTGTTCCTCCTAATGTAAATGCTACACGTACAATAACAGGATAACCTATTTCTTCAGCAAATTCTAATGCTTCTTCAACATTATAAACAGCTTTACTTTTTGGAACTTCTAATCCTATTTCAAGCATACATTTTTTAAATAAATCTCTATTAGATGCTCTTCTTATTGCATCTGCACTTGCACCTATAAGTTCAACACCATACTTTTCTAATACTCCCATTTCATCAAGTTGAATAGCAATATTTAATGCAGTTTGACCTCCTAAAGTTGGTAAAAGTGCATCTGGTCTTTCTTTTTCTATTATTTTTGCAACAATTTCAGCATCAAGAGGCTCTATATAAATAACATCTGCCATTGTTGGATCTGTCATTATTGTTGCTGGATTTGAATTTACAAGTATAACTTTATAGCCTTCTTCTCTTAGAGCTTTACATGCTTGACTTCCTGAATAATCAAATTCAGCTGCTTGAGCTATTATTATTGGCCCAGAACCTATTACCATTATTTTCTTTATATCTTCTCTTTTTGGCATTAATACTCCCTCAGTAGATCTAGAAATCTATCAAAGAAGAAATAAGTGTCATGTGGACCAGGTCCAGCTTCAGGATGATATTGAACAGTAATAATAGGCATATCTTTATGTTCTAAACCTTCTACAGTATGATCATTTAAATTTATTTGAGTAACTTCTAATCCCTTTGGAAGAGTTTTTTCATCAACACTAAAATTATGATTTTGACTTGAAATAAATACTCTTCCAGTTTTAAAATCTTTTACAGGTTGATTACTTCCATGATGTCCAAATTTTAATTTAAATGTTTTAGCTTTAAAAGCTAAAGCTATAAGTTGATGACCTAAACAAATACCAGCTAATGGTAATTTTCCTATGAGATTTCTTATTGTCTCTATAGTTTCTTTAACTCTAGCAGGATCTCCAGGACCATTAGATATAAATACACCATCAGGATTCATTTCTAAGATTTTATTAGCAGGAAAATTATATGGAACAATTGTTAAATTAATTTCTCTTTTTATTAATTGTCTTATAATACTTGCTTTTACACCACAATCAATTAAAATAACTTCATATTTTCCTTTTACATCAATTCTTTTTGGTTCTTTTACACATACCTTATCAACAAGATCTATTTCACTTATAAAAGGCTGATCTCTTGCCATTTTTATTAGTTTTTCTTTTTCTACATCAATACCAATTGCTGCTTTCATTGATCCATATATTCTTATTTTTCTTGTTAGCATTCTTGTATCTACACCTTCTATTCCTGGCACATCATAAGATTTTAATAATTCTTCTAAACTCATTTGACTTCTATAATTACTTGGTTCTCTACATAATTCTCTAACAACAAGTCCTTCAATTTTAACAGAATCACTTTCAAAATCTTCTTTACAAATACCATAATTTCCAATTAGTGGATATGTAAACATTAGTATTTGTCCCTTATAACTTGGATCTGTTATTGCTTCAGTATATCCAGTCATACTTGTACAAAATACAATTTCTCCTATGGCATTTTTTTCTGCACCAAAAGCCTTACCTTCTACATATGTTCCATCTTCAAGTGCTAATGCAGCTTTAACATAATTTTTATACATATTCTTCAAGTAGGAAAGAATAACTAGTTTATTAAGCTTTCTGTTTTATTTTTAAATAAAGTATTTATTATACTTCATATTTAGTTTTATAATTGTAAAACTTATTTGAGGTGAAAACTTGGGAATTAAAGTTGCTATAATAGGTGTTGGTAATTGTGCATCAGCATTAGTTCAAGGAGTTTTTTATTATAGAAACGTAAAAGAGAATGAAGAAATTCCAGGAATTTTACATCCACGTTTAGGAGATTATCATATAAGAGATATTGAATTTGTAGCAGCATTTGATGTAGACACTAATAAAGTAGGAAAGGATTTATCAGAAGCTATATTTTCTAAACCAAATAATACAAGAAAATTTTGTGAAGTTCCAAAACTAGGTGTAAAGGTCAAAAGAGGTCCATTACTAGATGGAATTGGAAAATATTTAAAGGATGTTATAAAAGTAAGTAATGATGATGTTGTTGATGTTGCAGAAGAGCTAAGAAATTCTGGTGCAGAAATTGTAGTTAACTACTTACCTGTAGGTTCTGAAAAAGCTACAAGATTTTATGCTGAACAAGCAATTAAAGCAAAATGTGCTTTTGTAAACTGTATACCAGTTTTTATAGCATCAGATCCAGAATGGCAAAAAAGATTTTTTGAAAATGGTTTACCTGTTGCAGGAGATGATGTTATGAGTCAAATTGGAGCTACAGTTCTTCATAAAACTCTTGTAAAGCTTTTAGTAGATAGAGGTGTAAGAGTTTTAGAAAGTTATCAATTGAATATAGGAGGAGATACAGATTTTCTTAATATGTTAGAAGAAGAACGTTTAGTATCAAAAAGAATTAGTAAGACTTCTGCTGTACAGGCAATGATTCCATATAATGTTCCACTAAGAATAGGACCATCAGATTATGTTCCATTTCTTGAAAATAAAAAAATTTGCTATATCTATATAAAAGGAGAATATTTTGGAAATACTCCTGTTCAAATTGATGTTAAACTTGATGTATGGGATGCTCCAAATAGTGCAGGTGTAGTTATTGATGTGATTAGAGCATGTAAAATTGCACTTGATAGAGGAATTGCAGGTCCTCTTATAAGTGTATCAGCATTTGCATTTAAACATCCTCCAGAACAAATGCCATATGAAGTAGCAAAAAGAGCTTTTGAAGAATTTATTGAAGGAAAAAGAGAACGTTAAAAATTTTTTAATATTTCATCAAATACTTCTATGGCATAATCTATATTCTCTTTTCTAATAGTAAGTGGAGGTTCAATTCTTATAATATTTCCTTCAATTCCTCCTATTCCAACTAAAATTTTTCGTTTCCACGTCTCATTAAGAAATCTCATAGCTTCTTCTCTTCCATATTCTTTTGTTTTTTTGTTTTTTACAAATTCAATTCCAATAAGTAATCCTCTTCCTCTTACATCCCCAATAACTTCATATTTTTCCTTAAGTTCTTCTAATCTTTTCTTAAAATATTCTCCTTTTTCATTTACTTCCTTAATTATACCTCCTAAAAGCTCATCAAGAACAATTTCAGCAGCAATACAAGCAAGAGCATTTCCACCAAGTGTAGAAAAATGTTCTCCTGGATTTAAATAAGAATCAAATTCTTCTTTGTACATAGTAACAGATAAAGGAAGACCATTTGCTATAGCTTTTGATGTTGTCATTATATCAGGTATTACATCATAGTTTTCAATACCCCAAAGTTTTCCTGTTCTTCCATTTCCTGTTTGTACTTCATCACATATGAAAATAATTGAATATTTTTCAAGTATATTCTTAACTTCTTTAAAGTAATCTTTAGGTGGAACAATAATTCCACCATTTGCCATTATAGGTTCTGCTATAAAAGCTGCTATTGTCTCCCCAACTTCACATTTTATTATATTTTCTATATATTTAGCACATGCTAATCCACAATCTGGATATTCTTTATGTCCTAATGGACATCTATAACAATAAGGTTCAGGTGCAAATACTACAGGAGCAAATGGAGCAATACCAATTTTCCAATTATATTGTCCAGTTACACTAACAGCATAATAAGTTCTACCATGAAAAGATCTATGAAGTGCAAGTATATATGGAGCTTTTTTTATACGTTTTGCTATTGCTATAGCTGTCTCATTAGCTTCAGAACCACTATTTAAAAAGAAGCATTTTGTTAAAGCCTTTCCAGGTGATAACATAGCTAATTTTTTTGCAAGTCTTGCAGTATGCTCAAGATAGTAAATAGATGGTATATGAATAAATTTATGTAATTGTTCTTCTATTGCTTTTATAATACGAGGATGAGACCATCCAATACTTGTTATAGCAATTCCACCATAAAGATCAATATAAGCTTCTCCATCTATTGAATAAATAATATCTCCTTCAGCTCTTTCAGGTACAAAAGGATAATATCTTTTATACATTCTTGATAAATATTTATTAGAAAGTTCAATAATTTCACTTATCTTATTATTCATAAAATGAATCTTTATTTTTATTAGAATAAAAATCTATCGCTTTTAATTTTAAGTACGAAAAAGATTACGTATATTAGAATACATTATTTTTTGAATATCTCCTCCACTTATACCTTCCTTACTTAAATAATAAGCTGTTCTTGGAAGAGCTAAAGGATCTGATGGATTAAAACCAATATCACTATTTATAACAATTCCTTCGGGACCATATTTTGTAATTACATCATAAACATCTTTAGGTGTTAATTTTCCTGGCTGAACAGTTAAACCCGCTATAGCACCTACTGATCTTACTTTTTCTACTAAATCTGGTGTTAAATGATCTATTATAACTCTTGAAAAATCTACATTCTCAGAATCTAATATGGATATTATTTTTTCTAAAATTTTTTGCTTATTTTGTCTAGGTGTATGAATTATAACTGGTACTAAGTACTCATTTGATACTCTTAATTGCTGAATAAATACATCTTCTTCTTCTTTACTTCCAGTTTCTAATCCTACTTCTCCTAATGCTGAGGCTTTTTCACGATCAAATAATGTAAGTATATAATCTATAACCATTTTTACTTCTGATTCTGGTATGGCTCTTGGATGTATTCCAATAGCAATTTTGCTATGTATTCCATAATTATAAAGTCTATAAGTTTCATTTTCAATTAACCATTTAAATAAATCATACATTGTTGAAAAACCATAAGGTCTAAATGGTAAAAAAGAGCATACTACTACTTCTTCTATACCAGAAACTGCCATAAGTTCTAAATCTTCAGGTCCTCTAAGATATGTATGTGTATGAGAATCAATAAATCTCACTTATTTCACCTTATAGATTATTAAGAATTTCTCTCTCAAGAACTTCTTCTCTTACAGCTCCTACAATTCTTTTAATTTCTTTTCCATTTTTTATAAATACAAATGTAGGTATTCCATATATGTTAAATCTTTGAGGAATTATAATATTTTCATCAACATTTACTTTTACCATTAGTACTTTTCCTTTATACTTTTCAGCAAGTCTTTCAAATATTGGTGCCATTATATTACATGGACCACACCATGGAGCCCAGAAGTCTACAACAACAAGCTTATCAGATGTATTTACAACAGAATCAAAATTTTCATCTCCTAATTCAATATAGCTTTTTTCCATTTTCATCTCCTCTTTTTTTATAATATTTCTTTTCTTACTTATTAATTCTTTAAGCTTTTTTAATTTTATTTTTTCAAGTTCTTCATCATATTCCTCAGACATTTTTATCATATTCTTTCTAAACGTTTAACTATATCTTTTTTTAGTTCTATACATCCCATTAATGCTAATAGTACTCTAATATCATCAGTATTTATTAATCCATGAGATCTTTCCTTTACAATAAGCTTTGGCTTATAGCCAATTCCTAATCCTACATTTTCTATCATAAAGAGATCATTTGCACCATCTCCAATAGCAACACATGATTCTAATCCTATACCTAATTCTTTAGCTATTTTCTTTATTGCATTTAATTTAGCTTCTGGACTTATTATTTCACCTTCAACTTCTCCTGTTAAATATCCATCTTTAATAATAAGCTTATTACAAAATACATAATCTGCTCCTATTATTTTTCCAACATAATTAGAAATAAAATCAAAACTTCCAGTTACAATTCCTATTTTAAATCCTAATTCTTTTAATTTTGATACTAATTCTTTTACACTAGGATTTATAATAGTAGATGATTTTATTTTTTCTAGTACATTTACATGTAGACCTTTTAGTAATTTTACTCTTGCTTTTAATGCTTCTAAATAATTTATCTTTCCTTCCATTGCCATTTTTGTTATTCTTTTAACTTCTTCACCAACACCTGCTGCTTTTGCAAGCTCATCAATTACTTCTTGTTCAATAAGTGTTCCATCAAGATCAAATACTACTAATTTTTTATCATATTTATAGCTTTGAAATGACTCTATAGCAATAGCAAGACCAACATCTTCACAACTTTTCTTCAATATATTTATTAATACATCTTTTCTTACTAATGATACACTTGTATCTACTGCTAATATTATCACAAATAAATCTGAAAATATTGTAGTAGCTCTTGTTTTAAGTATATTAACATGAAATCTAGCAAGTACACCACTTACATTAGCTACTATGCCTGGTCTATCTTTTCCTACAACTGTTATTACCATTTTATTATCCTCAAGCATAATAGAAAAACACCTCAAGTCCAATTTCATTACATATTTTACTCATCTTTTCTCTTAATTTATCTATATTAACATTAATAGGTATGTTTACAAGCATAGATAGTACAAATATATTTCTCTTCATTACTACTTGATCTAAATCTTCAATATTACATCCAAATTCTGATATAACAGAAGAAATTTCAGACATTAATCCTGGTCTATTTGGACCAATTGTAGTAATTACTACATATCTATCTTTTTCTTTTTGCATAATCTTTCACTTAACGAAAAAATTGATATATATTAGGAAGTCTAAAAGTTTTCGTATATGTGTGATAATCATGGATATTTTAGAAGAACTTAAAAAATCAATAATTGAACAAGATTCAAAAAAATCTAAACTATTAACTGAAAAATCTCTTAATATGGGGATAAGTATTAATGAAATTATTAATGCTATAACTGAGGGATTAAGATATGTTGGAGAATTATTTGATAAAGGAGAATTATTCCTTCCTGAAGTTATAAGAGCAGCAAATGCTGCAAAAACTTCTCTTAACTTAATTTTACCATTAATTAGTAAAAGTGAAGAAAGAAACTATAAGGCAGTAGTAGCAATTGGATCACTAGGTCCTCATGATATAGGAAAATCTATTGTTTCTGCTATGCTTATTGCTAACAATTTTAAAGTAATAGATATTGGTATTAATATTAGTCCAGAGTTAGTAGAAAAAATACTAAGAGAAAATAAAGTAGACATACTAGCTCTTTCTATTTTATTAACTTCAGATATTGAAAAAGCAGAAAAAATAATATCAATAGCACGTAAAATATCTAATAAGCTAAAAATAATGATTGGAGGAGTTGCTGTAAATGAAGAAATTGCTAAAAAAATAGGAGCAGATGCTTATGGTAAAGATGCTAATGATGCTGTAAGAATAGCTAATAACTGGGTGATAAAATGATAAAAACAACAGTTATTGGTAGTTATCCTGTAGTTGGTAAGGATATAGAAGCAATTAAAATTGCTGTAGAAGATCAAATAAATGCAGGAATTGAAATAATAAGTGATGGTCAAACAAGAAAAGATATGATTTCATATTTTTCTGATCATATACCTGGATTTAAAGTAGAAAATGAAAAAACTGAAATTATAGGAAAAATAAAACCACCTGAAGAAACTCCATTAGTAGAAGATTTATTATTTGCTAAAAAATTATCTTATGGAAAAGCAGAATTAAAAGCTATTATTACTGGACCTATAACTATGATATTCTTTTCTGAACTTTCTCCAGATGCTCCTTATTCAGGATTTAGAGATTTAAGATTATATGAAGATATTTCAGAAGCATTAGCAGTAGAAATTGAAATTATATACAAAAAAGTAGGAGTAAAATATTTTCAAGTAGATGAACCAAGTTTTTCTATAGGTGCACCTATTGATATAGGAAAAAAGTTTATTGAAAGAATATTTTCTGATATAAAAGGAATAAAATCTATACATGTATGTGGAAACTTAAGAAAATCATTTAAAGAAATTGTAAAAATTGAAAATATAGATGTATTATCTTTTTCCTTTAAAGATAATATAAGTAATTTTGATATTGTTGAAAGAAAAATTATAGAAGATTACTCTAAGAAAATAGGATTAGGATGTGTAAGCACAATGGAAAGTAGGATTGATAGTGTAGAATCTATAAAGAAAATAATAAAAAAAGGTTTTGAAACTTATGGTCAAGAAAATATAGCTTTTATCCATCCAGATTGTGGCTTAAGACCATTTACTCGTGATATAGCTTTTTCAAAACTTAAAAATATGGTAATTGCTTTAAAAGAGGTATTAAGTCATGAGTAATATATTTTCTAAATTCTTACTTATAGGTAGCTTATTTTATAAAGGAGATAAAAAAGTTATAGATCATAAAAAAGGAATAATAAATGAAAATGCTCTGAAAAGAGAATTAAAAAAAGTAAAAATACTAAAAGAAAAAACAGGTATTAATCATGCTTTAGATGTAATTGCTGAAACTCCTATTGCTATGGAAAATTATATTGAAATTTTGCAAGATCTAACTAAAGATCCAATATTTATAGGAGGATTAAATGAAGAAACAAGAATTGCAGGATATAAAAAAGCAAAAGAATTAGGTATTAAATGTGGAGTAAATGCAATTACTCCTAATACTACGGATTATGAACTTGAAAAAATAAAGGAATATGGTATAGAATATGCAATTATTCAAGCAATTGATCCATCAGCAATATATCCTGAAGAAAAAATTTCTCTTATAAGAGATTGTTTACTAGAAAAATGTAAAAAAGCAAATATAAAAGAAATAGCAGTAGATGTTGGAATTCTAGATATTACAAGTACATGGTTAGCATTTGAATCTATAAAATTAATAAAAAAAGAACTTAATCTTCCTGCAGGATGTGCACCTTCTAATATTGCATATCAATTACTTACTAGTAAAAAAGTAAATAAAACTATAGCAAGAAGTATTAATATTGCATTATCTACTATGTTGCAATTAGCTAATGCAGATTTTATAATTTATGGACCATTAAGAGCAGCTAGCTATGTATTTGAGCCATTAGCAATTATTGAAGGAATAAAAGCCTATGGAGAAAAACTTAAGGGAGGAAAAGTAGAAAAGGATCATCCATTTTATAAATTATTAATGAGTTTAAGGTGATGAAAGTGGTATTAGCATGTATTTTAGTATATTGCCATCCTGGAAAATCTTCAGAAGTAATAAATATAATAAAAAACATGAAAGGTGTAAAAAGAGCATTTGAAGTTTTAGGAAGTTGCGATATAGTAGTAGAATATGAAACACAGGGATTAGAAAAATTAGGAATTGCTGTTTATGAAATAGCAAAAATTCCTGGTGTTATTTCTACTGAGACTTTAATTGAAACAATATTATAGGTGAGAAAAATGCATTTAGTTGTATTAATAAATGCTGATAAAACTTCAGTTCTTGATATAGTTAATGAAATTGAAAAAATGCCAGAAGTATTAGATGTATTTCCTACTTTTGGAAGATTTGATATTGTTGCTTTCTTTAATGTAAATAATTTATCTGAAGTAAAATCATTACTAAATAAAATATCATCACTTAAAGGTATAATAAGAATAGAAGAGCTTATAGAAATATAAGGTGATGTAATGGAAATAGAAAAATTAAAACAAATTGGTTTTTCAGATTTAGATATAAAAATTTATGAATACATACTAAAAAAAGGAGAAGTTAACAAGAAGAATTTATTAGAAGAACTTAATATTAATTCTAAAGATTTAGAAGAATCTATTTCTAGACTATTACAATTTGGTTCTATTGAAATTATAGGAGATACCATAGTACTTGTTTCTCCAAAAATTTTTCTAAGTAAATTTTTAAAAATAAAAGAATTAGAATTTGAATCAAAATTAGTAGAATTAAAAAGAATAATAAGCGAACTTCAAAATACTCTAGAACAAATATATGTTGAAAGTAAATATGGTATAAGATTAGAAGAATTATGGCAACCTATTGAGAATTTAAAGGAAATGGAAGTAGAAACAATAAAGTTAATTTCAAGAGCAAAAAATGAAATTTCTATTTTAACAGAAAGATTTAGTTATTATCCAAGAATTAGAGAAGAACTAATATCTGCTGTAGACAGAAATGTAGAAGTTAAAGTATTATTTTTAACATTTAATAAAGAAATTGAAGATAGAATAAAAGAATTAAAAATGAATAAAATTAAAGTGAGAATATCAAAAGGACTATGGAGAAATATAAGATTTACTATTGTAGATAAAAAAGAAGCAGTTTTTTTAATATGGGCAAAGAAAGAAAGAGGTGAAAGAATATATTACAGACCAGGATATACAAAAAATCAAGGAATGATAGAAGTTCTTCTAGATACATTTCAATACCTATGGAATATAGCAGAAGAGATAAAATAAGAGTATCTTATGGTACTGCTATAGAATTAGGATTAATTAAAGGTATTATAAAAGATCCTCCTACAACTGGTTATTTTTTTATTATAATGAATAAATGTGAAGGAAAATGTAAATTTTGCTTACAATCAAAAGAACCATCAGATATGATTTCAAGAATTACATGGCCTGAATTTAATATTGAAGATATTTTAAAAAAACCATTAAATAAGTTTAAAAGAATTTGTATTCAATGTTCTAAAGAAAGAAATATAATATCAAAAGTTATTAATTTTATATCAAATATTAATAATATTCCAATTTCTATATCTACATCTCCATTAATAGAAGAAGAAATGATATTACTTAAAAAAATGGATATTGATATTATTACTATACCTATAGATTGTGCAAATAAAGAACTATTTAGTTATATAAAAGAAGAAAATTGGGATTATTATTGGGACTCATTAAGAAAAGCATTAAAAATTTTTGGAAAAGAAAAAGTTGGAACTCATATAATAGTTGGACTTGGAGAAAGAGAATGTGATGTTATTAATATATTAGAAAAATGTAAGAAAATGGGAATTATTCCATCTTTATTTGCTTTTACTCCTATACCTAAAACAGAATTATATAATTTAAAAAAACCAAGTATATCTTCATATAGAAGATTACAAATTGCTAGAGAATTAATATTTATGAATGAAGATTATGAGTTTATATATGATAATAGTGGAAGAATTGTAGAAATAAGAGCAAATAAAGGTATTATAGAGGATATTATAGAAAAAGGAGAAGCATTTATGACAAAGGGATGTCCTAATTGTAATAGACCATATTTTAATGAAAGTCCATTAGGACCAATTTATAACTATCCAAGAAAACCAAAAAAAGAAGAAATTGATATAATAAGAAGGGAACTATATGCTGAGAATCTTAAGATTTCATATAAATGATCCTTTTTATAATATGGCAATTGATGAAGCAATAACTAAATGTGTTGGAGAGAATTTAAGTCCACCAACATTAAGATTATATGGTTGGTGGCCAAGAGCAGTTTCTATTGGTTATTTTCAAGAAATTAAGGAAGAAGTTAATTTAGAATTTTGTAAGGAAAATAATATAGAAGTTGTAAGAAGAATAACTGGAGGAGGTGCAGTGATTCATACTGAAGGAGAGCTTACATATAGCTTTATAGTAAAAAATGATGGTAAATATGTTCCTTTTGATATTGAAGAAAGCTATAAGATAATATGTACTCCAATTATAAATGCTCTTAAAAGAATTGGAGTAAATGCAAGATTTAGACCTATAAATGATATAGAAGTTGAAGGAAGAAAAATTTCTGGTAGTGCTCAAACAAGAAAATATGGAGCAATTTTACAACATGGAACTTTATTATTATCTTTTGATTATTCTCTTCTTTCTGCTTTAAAAATAAAATATGAGAAATTAGCAGATAAACAATTAAAAGATATTACTAAGAGAGTAGTTTCTCTAAAAGATTTAGGATATAATATTTCAAGAGAGGAAATGGCAGAAATTTTAGCTGAGGAATTTAAAAAATATTTTAATGTAGAAATATTCTATGGAGAAATTAATGAATTTGAAAGAAAATTAGCTATGGAGCTTATTAATAAATATAAATCTTATGAGTGGAATTATAGAAGGTGATTTCTTGAAGACAGTAATAAGAAAATATGAAAAATTATTAAAAGTAAGTATTGAAAAAGAAGGAGATATCATAAAGAATATTAGAATATCTGGAGATTTTTTTATTTATCCAGAAGAAGCTTTAGATGAACTAGAAGAATTTATTAAAAATAAATCTATTAATGATTTGAAAAATGAATTAGAAAAATTCATTAAAAATAAGAACATAATAATATTAGGATTTAAAATTAATGATCTTTTGGAGCTAATTGAAAATGCATAAAATAATTGCTTATAGACCATCAGTATATACAATTTCTATTACTGGTGGATATTGTGAACTTATGTGTAATCATTGTAAAGGAAAATATTTAAAAAATATGAAATGGATAAAAGATAGTAAAGATTTATTAAATGAATTTATTATAGCAAAAGAAAAAGGTTATAATTATATACTAATAAGTGGAGGTTTTGATAAAAAAGGAAGATTACCTATATTCAAATTTTTAGATGTAATAAAAGAAGGAAAAATTAAAACAGGAATTTTTATTGAATTACATTCTGGTTTAATAAAGGAATTTGATAAACTAAGTGGTATTATTGATGCAGTTTTAATAGATGTTATTGGTAGTCAAGAAACTATAGATAATTATATCAAAGGAGATTGGTTAAAGGAAGATTATGAGTATTGTATGAAATTAGCTAAGCAATATATTCCTATTGTAGCAGCTCATGTATTAATTGGAGTAGATAATGGAAAAATAAAAGGAGAATACGAAGCTATAGATATGGCTATAAGAGCAAATGTAGATGTTTTATCTTTACTTACATTAATAGATAATTTTTCAGATATAGATGGTATTAAGGATGTAATGATGTATGCAAGAGAAAATTTTAAAGGTCATCTTACATTAGGATGTATGAGATTAAAGGGAAAATATAGACCAATAATTGAAAAAATAGCAGTTGATTTGCAATATGATGGAATTGCTAATCCACTTTATGAAACATTAAAATATGCAAAAAATGTAAAAATAATAAATGGATGTTGCATATTAAAATAGTTAGCTTATCTTCCAAAAGAATTCTATATATTCACGTATTACCTTTGCTAAGGATTTATCAAGTATATGTACTGCTAAATTCTTTCTTTCTTCACTTGTTTTATCTAATCCAATAGTTAAATGAAATAATACTTCTTCTTTATCTGATAATATTACATTAAAAGGTATTGTAATTAATGCTTTTTTAATTACTACATTACTTTTATGAATATTACTAAAAAAGTTTAAATTTTTTTCATTCAAGAGAATCTTTATGTTCTTATTCATATTAATTTTTTCAATTTCACTTATAATACTAGAATAAATATTAACATCAAAATTTCCTATTACCATGTAAATTTCTTTATTAAATGTCTTGATCATATTTTTTATTTTATTCATAATTCCTAATGAAGATTTTAAAATCCATATTTCAGATTCTTCTGCTGAATGTACATCATATATTGGCTGTAATTCATTTATTAAAAAATCTTCAATTTTATTTAAACGAGTTTGATATTCATTTTTTATAATTTCTACAACTTCAGAAGGAGATTTTGCTTTAAATCTCATAGGTCTTCCTTGACTTATTTCAATCCATCCTTTTCTTTCTAATCCTTCTAAAACTTCATATACCTTTGTATATGGTACTTCAGTACTTTCACTTATTTCTTTTGCAGTTGATGGTCCATCAATTACAAGCTTTAAGTAAACTAAAGCCTCATAATCACTTAAACCAATTTCTTTTAATTTTTCAAAAGCATTCATAGATTTTATTCTCTTCATATTCACCACTTTTAGTTAAAAAAATTAATATTTTTATAATTTTTTCTTTCTTTTGTGGAATATGCAATTGAAATTTCAGGATTAACAAAGAAATTTGGTGATTTTATAGCTGTAGATCATTTAGATTTAAAAGTATATAAAGGAGAAATATTTGGACTTTTAGGTCCAAATGGTGCAGGAAAAACAACTACTATAAGAATGCTATGTGGACTTATGGCTCCTACAGAAGGTTCAATAAAAATTCTTGGATATAAAATTCCTGAAGAAAGAAATGAAGCAATAAGAAAAATAGGTTATATGGCACAAAGATTTAGTCTTTATGAGGATTTAACTGTTTATGAAAATATGGAATTTTATGGAAAACTTTATGGTTTAAAAGGATCTTTATTAAGAGAAAGAATTTTAAAATTATTAGATTTTCTTGAATTGAGTGAATTTAAAGATAGATTAGCAGGAAAATTAAGTGGAGGAATGAAACAACGTTTAGCTCTTGGTGTAGCTTTAATTCATAATCCTAGTTTATTAATATTAGATGAACCAACTGCAGGTGTAGATCCATCATTAAGAAGAGCATTTTGGAATTATTTTAGAAATTTAAATAAAGAAGGTACAACAATTTTAGTAACAACACATTATATGGATGAAGCTGAAAATTGTGATAGAATTGGATTAATGAGTAAAGGAAAATTAATTGCTATTGGAAGTCCAAGAGAATTAAAAAGAAAAGCTTTTGGTGGAGATGTAATTGAATTAAAAATAAAAGGAGATATTAATTCCTTGCCTTTAAAAATATTAGAAACAAGAAAAGAAAATGATATTACAATAGTTAGAGCAGTTCTTAATGATATTTCTAAGGAATTACCAAATATTTTTAATTTACTAGATAGTCATAATATAAAATTAATTTCAGTTGAGCCAATTAATATCTCACTTGAAGAAGTTTTTATAAAATTATTAGGTGAAATCCCTTGAGTGTATTTGTAGTTGTTATTAAAGAATTAAAACAATTTAGAAGAGATCCTAGATCTCTAATTATGATTGCTATGATTCCTTTAATTGTAATGATTTTATTTGGTATGGGTTATGGTGGTGAAAAAGGAAAAGTTAATATTGGAATTGTTAATCTAGATAAAGAAGCTTTAAGCTGGACATTAATTGATTCAATAATGAAAGTTAAAGATTTAAATATAAAAGCTTATGGAAATAGTATTGAAGAAGGAAGAAAATTAATAGAAGATGGAAAAGTTTCTGCAGTTATTATAATACCTAATGGATTTACATATGGAATTATTAAAAATTCATCAGTTCAATTACTTGTAATAGTTGATGAAAGCATACCTACTATATCAAGTATGATAAAAAGCTCAATACTATATGTAACTTATAAATTTCAAGAAGAGCTTTCTCTTAGAGCACAAGGAAATTTTATTGAAATAATATATAATTCTGTTTATGGTCCTACTGTTACTAATATTGAAGCATTTACTCCTTTAGTCATGGGTATAGTACTTCAGCTTGTTCCTACTACATTAATATCAATTGCTATTTGTAGAGAAAAAGAAAAAGGTACATTTGAACAATTAATAATGTCACCAATAAGTAAATTTGATATAATATTTGGTAAGTTTATTGCTTTCTTTATAGCTACAATAGCAAATATGTTAATAACTCTATTAGTTGCAATTTATGTTTTTAATGTATCTATAAAAGGCTCAATAATTGATGCTATGTTAATTTCTACTTTATTTCTCATAGGATCTCTTGGATTAGGTATTTTAATTTCTGTATTATCAAGAAATCAACTTCAAGCAAATCAAGCAGCTATATTTGTCTTTATACCTGCACTTTTATTTAGTGGAACTTTTGTACCAATTGATATGTTATCTTATTTTGCAAAAATTATAGCAAATTTAACACCAATGTACTATTTTACCTCTGCTTTTAGAGATATAATGATAAGAGGAGTAAGTATATGGGATGTATCATGGCAAACTTTAGTTCTTATTATATATGCAGTACTAATGCTTACTATAGCTTTAAAAACATTAAAATTGAGAGTGGATTAATATGAATTACAAATCCATTATTATTTTATTAATTCTTTTACTTCCAATTTGTAAATTTGTAGTAAGTGAGGAAAATAATTTTCAATTAAAAGATGTATATTGGCAAACACTAAACATTGGTGGAAATAGTACATGTAAAGTATCATTACTTTATATTGGAAATACTCCATGTCAAAATATAGAAGCTATAATTGATGTATCAGAAATAAGTGAGAATTATACTACTATTAGTGATAAATATGATGGTACTTTAGAATATAATAATACTGTTTATTTTAGTTTTGAATTTGATATTTCATCATCTTGTAAAAAAGGATGGTATAATGTTCCACTTAAGATTAATTATATTAAGGATGGAAAATATCTTCAGGAGGAATTCAATCTTATATTAACAATAAATGGAAAACCTGATGTAGATGTTACTATAAACTCAAATAAAATTACAAGAGGTTATGTAAATAATATAAAGTTTACATTATTTAATAAAGGTGATGGATTAGCAAGAAATATTGTAGTAAGAATACAAACTCAAGATGTTTATTTAACCATCATTAATAGAAATGAATATGATAAAGATTTCTTAGAACCAAAGGAAAATTGGACTATTTCTTTTGATATTTTTGCTCAATTAAATGTAAGAGATGGATCTGGGGTTACACTAAATATTGCATATGAAGATCAAAGAAATAATCAATATACAATGACACTTTCTTTTGGTTTTAAAGTTGAAGATATTGATAGACCAAGAATGGAATTAAATGTAAGTGAATTAAAAATTCATCCAGGAATAATAAATAATATTACATTAAGTATAAGTAATATAGGTAATGATGCCTACAACTTAACAATTAAAATAAATCCAGCTACAAATCAACTTACTTTAATGGGTAATAATTCTTTCTTTATTTCTAAACTATTAAGAAATGAAAAAATAGTAATTCCTTTATCATTATATTTAGAACCTAAAACCTATGGAAGTTTACCTTTACATATTGATATGAGCTATTATGATGAAAGAAATTCACAATATCAAGATTCTTTGAATATAGGATTAATGAGCGAAGAAGAACCAAGACCAATAATTAAAGTTAGTACAGAAAGTAATGAGTTAACTCCTAACTCTGTTAATAAAATTGTTATTATTTTAACAAATATAGGAAAAAAAGAAGCAAAACATATTAGTACAAATTTAGCATCACAATCTCCTCAAATAGCCATAATTGTAGGTGATGGATGGGATTATAAAGAAGAATTAAAACCAAATGAATCTTGGAAAATTGAAAAAAATGTTTTTATTCAACCAAATGTCTATGGTGCAATACCTTTATATTTAAATATAAATTTTGAAGATGATTTAAATAATAAATATTCATATACTACAACAATAGGATTTGAATTAAAAGGGACATCATCAATATCAATATCTAATGTGATATATATTCCATCTCCTGTATTTCCAGGAGATAAAGTAGTTAAAGCATCATGTGTAATAGTAAATAATGGAAATTATACAGCACAAGATATTAGCATAACTCTTGGAAGTATAGAAAATATAATTAAGCCATCATATATTGGTTCAGATCGTATAAAAATACCATTTTTATCTGTAGGTGGAAGTATTAATGTTTATTTCTTAATAGATATAGATGAAAATGCAAAACCAGGATATTATGAAATACCTATAACTATAACCACAAGAAATGAAAACTATTCAACAACATTACCTTTATCCATATCTGAAAAAGCTGAGCTTTCTATAGAAAAAATATACTTTGATCGAGAAGTCTTCCCTGGTACTAGAAATGCAAAATTAATAATAGAAATTAATAATTTAGGTAATGTAACTGCAAAAAATGTTAGAATTTCAGTAATTTCACCATATATATCAGGATCTACATCATCATTACTTGGAGATATTCCAAGTGGAAGTAAGAAAATTGTAATGATGGAAGTTGATATAGATAATAAAGTAAATCCAGGAGAACAAAAAGTAGATATTGAAATTACTTGGACTCAAGATGAGAGAATACTTTCAAAAACTATTATATCATCAATTAATATAAGTGAAAAATCTACTAGTGAAATTATACTACCAATAACTATAGCAATTATAATTTTGATTATAGTAATAATAATATTTAGAAAAAAGATAATTTCAATATTAAAATCTTAATTTCCATTCTTTTTCATTAATTTTTGATATTTTTTCAAGTATTATTTTTCTTTCTATACTTGCAACTAATTTTCTTGTCCATATTACAGCATCTGGATTTACACTTATACTATCAATTCCCATTCTTACAAGAAATTCTGTAAGCTCAGGATATACACTTGGTCCCTGACCACATATACTTACAGTTGCTCCATTTTCATGAGCTACTTTTATTAAATGTGAAATTGCTCTTAAAACAGCAGGATCTCTTTCATCAAAATAACGAGGATCTTGAGATGGAAGTACAGGAGAATCTCTATCTACTCCTAATATTAATTGAGTTAAATCATTACTTCCTATACTAAATCCATCACAAAGTTTTGAAAATTCATCTGCCATAAATATTATTGATGGAATCTCTGCCATTAGCCATACTTTAAAATCTCTACTTCTTTCTAATCCTTCACTTTTCATTATGTTAAGACATTTTTCAACTTCCCATGTTGTTCTTACAAATGGAAGCATTACATGAACATTTTTTAATCCAAGAACATCTCTTACATACTTTATTGCTTGACATTCAAGTCTAAAAGCAGGTTCATAAATTGATGATATATATCTACTTACTCCTCTCCATCCAATCATTGGATTGTTTTCTTTAGGTTCATATTTTTCTCCACCTTTTAATTGTCTATATTCATTTGTTTTAAAATCACTAAATCTTACTATAACAGGTCTTGGAAATATAGCTCTAGCAACTTGTGCTATTCCTTCAGCAAGTTTTTCTACAAATTTTCTTTCTTCTTTTCTTTCTATTAGATATAATGGATGTTCTCCTATTATGTCTGCAATTATAAATTCAATACGCATTAATCCAATTCCATCAAATGGTAAATCTTTGTATTTTTCTATTACTGAAGGCTCTCCTAAATTCATGTAGATTTTTGTAGCTGTTACTGGATAAAGATCAGATATAGGTAATGATATAGCTGTAGGTATAGGTTTTTCCTCTTTAGGTATTACATCACCCTCATAAACAACTCCATGAGTAGCATCTACAGTTATAATTTGACCTGTTTTAATTACAGAAGTTGCATTATTTGTTCCTACAATACATGGAATTCCAAGTTCTCTACTTACTATAGCAGCATGACAAGTTATTCCTCCACTATCAGTTACTATTGCTTTTGCTTTTCTTATAGCAGGTCCCCAATCTGGAGATGTCATATGAGTTACTAGGATTTCACCATGCTGAAATTCTCCTATATCCTTTACATCAATTATAACTCTTGCTCTTCCTGATGCTATTCCTGGAGAAGCAGGTAAACCCTTTAAAATTGGTTTAGCTATTATCATTTTCTCTTCTTTTAATTTACCTTTTTGAGACCATACAGTTTCAGGTCTAGCTTGTAATATGTAAAGTTTATTCTCATCAGAATCTAAAGCCCACTCTATATCCATTGGTACTCCATAATGTTTTTCTATTTCTAATCCATATTTTGCAAGTATTATTACTTGATCTTTTGTTAAACAAGGTCTTTCTCTCATATCTTCAGGAACTGGTATTTCTTTTATTCCTCCTTCTTGAGATCTAATACTCATTCTAGATTTTTGAGAAATAACTTCTCTTATTATTGTTAAGTTCTTCTTATCTACTACAAATTGATCTGGTCTAACTCTTCCTTGTACTATTGTTTCTCCAATACCAAAAGTTCCCTCTATTACTATAACATCTCTATCTCCAGTTACAGGATCTAGTGTAAACATTACACCTGATGCTTTACTATTTATCATTTTTTGAACTCCAACACTTAAATAGACTTTTCTATCATCAAATCCCTTAGCTCTTCTATAAGCAATAGCTCTTGGAGTATATAATGAAGAAAAACATTTTTTAACATATTTTAGTAATTCTTCTTCACCTTCTACAAATAAATATGTTTCTTGCTGACCTGCAAAACTTGCAGTTGGTAAATCTTCAGCTGTCGCACTACTTCTTACTGCAACTACTGGATTTACTTTTCCTACTTTTCTACCTAATTCTCTATATGCTTCTAAAATTTCAGTTTTAACTTCCTCAGGAATTTCACCACTTTCTATTATCTCTCTTATCTTCTTAGAAGCATTTTCTAATGCAGTACTATCCATTATATCTAAATTAGATAATATATTGGAAATTTTATCGACTAAATTATTTCTTTCTATATGTAATTTATAGGCTTCAGCAGTTATAGCAAAACCTGGAGGTACAGGTATTCCAATAGAAATTAATTCTCCTAAGTTTGCATTTTTTCCTCCAACAATTTTAACATCTTCTTTTCTTAATTTTTCAAATGGAATAATATACTTAAAGGAAGACACTTACTTCACCATTAACTAAATGTTTTACGATTATAAAAATAAATTTTGGTAATTTTATAATTATATATAATTATAAAATTAAAAAAGAAAGTAATTATACAGGTATATTTCCATGTTTTCTGGGTGGTCTTGGTTGAATTTCTCTTTTTGTACCTATTGCTTCTAATGCCTTAATTAGCATTGGTCTTGTTTCTTTTGGTAATATTACTTGATCTACATATCCAAGATTTGCTGCAACATATGGATTTGCAAATTTACTTCTATATTCTGCTACTAATCTATCTGTAATTTCCTTTACTTCTTCAGGAGTTTTTGCTTTCATTAATTCACTTTTATGAATTATTTCAATAGCTCCTTCAGGTCCCATAACTGCAATTTCTGCAGTTGGCCATGCAAATACAAAATCAGCACCAAGATGTTTACTACACATAGCAATATATCCTCCACCATATGCTTTTCTTAGTATTACTGTTAATTTTGGAACAGTAGCTTCTGAATATGCAAATATTACCTTTGCACCATGTCTTATTACTCCTCCATGTTCTTGTTTTGTTCCAGGTAAATAACCAGGAACATCAACAAATGTAACTAATGGTATATTAAAAGCATCACATGTTCTTACAAATCTTGCAATTTTATCAGAAGAATCAATATCAAGACAACCAGCATATACCATAGGCTGATTTGCTACAACACCAACAACTCTACCATTAAGTCTTGCAAAACCTATAACTGCATTAGGTGCAAATTGACTTTGTATTTCAAGAAATGTTCCTCTATCAAATACTCTATTTATTACATCACGTACATCATATGGCTTCTTTGGATCTGCTGGTACTATTTCATTTAATTCTTCATCCATTCTATCTGGTGGATCTCCAGTTTCTACAACTGGTGGATCTTCCATATTATTTGATGGTAAGTAGCTTAATAATTTCTTAATTAAATTAATACACTCTTCATCATTATCTACTGCAAAGTGTGCTACACCACTTAATTTTGCATGAGCATCAGCTCCTCCAAGTGTTTCAAAAGTTACATCTTCTCCAATAGCTGCTTTAACAACTTTTGGACCTGTTATGAACATGTAACTTGTCTTTCTTACCATTATTATAAAATCTGCAAGTGCTGGTGAATATACAGCTCCTCCAGCACATGGTCCCATAATTGCAACTATTTGTGGAATTACTCCAGATGCCATTACATTTCTATAAAATATTTCACCATAACCTGCTAGTGAAGCTATACCTTCTTGAATTCTTGCTCCTCCTGAGTCATTAAGACCAATAATTGGTACTCCTGCTTTAAGTGCTAAATCTTGAACTTTTGTTATTTTCTTAGCATGCATTTCACCTAAAGATCCACCCATGAATGTAAAGTCTTGAGCATAAACAAAGACTTTTCTTCCATTTATTGTTCCATATCCTGCTATAACTCCATCTCCAAATACTCTTCTTTTTTCCATTCCAAAATCATAACATCTATGAACTACAAATGTATCTATTTCTACAAAACTTCCAGGATCTAATAATAGTTCAATTCTTTCACGTGCTGTAAGTTTTCCAGCTTTATGTTGTTTTTCTATTGCCTCTTGTCCACCACCAAGTTTTGCTATAGCTCTTTTTTCTTCTAGTTCTTTAAACTTTTCAACTAAAGACATTATCTCACCTACTCTATAACAATTAAAGGATCACCAACATTTACAAATTTTCCTGGCTGAACTTTAATTTCTTTTATTTTTCCACTTCTTGTTGCTTTAATTGGATTTTCCATTTTCATAGTTTCTAATGTTAGTACTACATCACCCTCTTTTACTACATCACCTACTTTTACCTTTATTGACATAACCGTACCTGGCATGGCTGCTTTTATGACACCACCAACTTCTGTTGTAGCACCAGGTATTCCTGTTAGTGTACTTACTGGAGTACTTACTGGAGTTGCTGATGAGATTACTGATTGAGTTGCTATAGTAGATGAAAGCATATCAATTATGTTTATATTGTATATTTCATCATTTACTTTAATATTGTAAATTCCATAGGCTTTTTCCTCAATACTTATTTCATATTTTGTATCTCCTAATGTTAATTGAAACTTATTTATTTTAGTGATATTTAATCACCTTGTACTTCCAATTCTTCCTGATAAAACCCATGGATTAATTGATGAAGAAGTTGATGGTTTACTTTGAAGATATGATGCAATAGCTGCTGCTATTGCAACAGTTTTTTTATCTATAGAAGTTGCTTTTGCCTCTACTGGTTTTGCCTCTATTGCTTTTTGAGGTTGTAATTTAACAAGAATATTCTCTCTACTTTTTCTCCAAGCTTCATCTTTTTCATATTGTAGTTTTACTTTTTCTAGTATATTTCTTTCTTGTATGAATTCGGTATGAATTCTTCCCTTTATGAATTCCTCATCTTCCATTACTACCTTATGGAATGGTATAATAGTCTTTATTCCTTCAATTACAAATTCATCTAATGCACGACGCATTCTTGCAATACATTCATTTCTATCTCTTCCCCATGCTAATAACTTAATTATTAGAGAATCATAGAATGGTGGTATAGTATATCCTGCATAAACACCACTATCAACTCTAATACCAGGTCCTCCAGGTTCAATATAAGTGGTTATAGTTCCAACAGATGGTAAGAAGTTATTTAATGGATCTTCAGCATTTATTCTACACTCCATAGCATGTCCTCTTATTTCAATTTCATCTTGTTTATATGATAATGGCTCACCTGATGCAATTTTTAATTGTTCCTTTACAATATCTATACCAGTTACAAGCTCAGTAACTGGATGCTCTACTTGTAATCTGCTATTTACCTCTAAGAAGTAAAATGCCTTATCTTTTTCTGAATATAAAAACTCAACAGTTCCTGCATTTTCATAACCTGCAACTTTAGCTACTTTTACTGCAGTTTCTCCCATTCTTCTTCTTAAATCAGGATCTTCATACATTACTGGAGATGGAGCTTCTTCAATAAGTTTCTGATGTCTTCTTTGAATTGAACATTCTCTTTCTCCTAAATATATTACATTTCCTTTCTTATCTGCAAGTATTTGAATTTCTATATGTCTTGGCTTCTCAATATATTTCTCTATATAAACTTCTGCTCTTGCAAATGCTGATGCTGCCAAGCGTTGTGCTTTAGAAATAGCTTCAATAAGTTCTTCTTTATTTCTACATACTTGCATTCCAATACCTCCACCTCCACCTGCAGGTTTTACCATTACTGGAAATCCTATTTCATCAACTAATTGCATAGCATCTTTTTCATCTTGAACTGGATCTAATCCTCCAGGAACAATTGGAATTCCTGCTTTCTTCATTGTTCTTCTTGCTCCAAGTTTATCTCCAAGAAGTTCTTGAGTTTTTGATTTTGGACCAATAAATTCAATACCTGCTTCTTCACACATTCTTACAAATTTTGCATTTTGTGCAAGAAATCCATAACCAGGATGTATTCCTTCAGCACCAGATTTCTTTGCAATTTCAATTATTTTCTCCATTTTTAAGTAGCTTTGTGATGCTGGACCTGGACCTATATTATATGCTTCATCTGCATAATATACATATCTTGCATTAGCATCTGCATCAGAGTATACTGCTACAGTCTTTATTCCAAGTTCTTTACAAGCTCTTATAACTCTAAGAGCAATTTCTCCTCTATTAGCAATTAGTACTTTCTTTAACAAATAATTAACCCCCATTTTTCGAAAAATTAAGCTAACTATATAAACTTTTATGTGAATCTAAAATAGAAAGCAATATATAGAAGTACTTTCTTCTTCTTTTTCGAGAATTATCTAGGTGGTTTTAATATGGTTCAGGGAATACCTGTTTTAGTATTAAAAGAAGGAACAACAAGAACTACTGGTAGAGAAGCTCAAAGAGCTAACATAATGGCAGCTATTACATTAGCTGAAACTATTAAAACATCTTTAGGACCAAAAGGAATGGATAAAATGCTTGTAAGTAGTTTTGGTGATGTAACAATAACTAATGATGGTGCAACTATTGTAAAGGAAATGGATGTACAACATCCTGCAGCTAAAATGATGGTAGAAGTTGCTAAAGCTCAGGATTCTGAAGTTGGTGATGGAACTACTACTGCTATTATTCTTGCAGGAGCTCTTTTAAAGAAAGCTGATGAGCTTTTAGAACAAGAAATACATCCAACAATTATTGTTGAAGGTTATAAAAAAGCAATGGAGAAAGCTCTTTCAATTATTGATGAAATTGCAGTAAAAATAGATCCAATGGATAAACAAAAACTTAAGGAAGCTGCTATAACTACTTTAAGTGGTAAAAGTGTTGTTGCAGGTCATTATGAAAGACTTGCAGAACTTGTTGTAGATGCAGCTATTGCTGTAGCTGAAAAGCTAGATGGAAAATTCAAAGTAGATTTAGATAATATAAAACTAGAGAAAAAGAAAGGAGAATCTATTGATGATACTCAATTAATTCATGGAGTTGTACTAGATAAAGAAATAGTACATCCTGGAATGCCAAAGAGAATTGAAAATGCAAAAATTGCAATACTTGATTGCCCATTAGAAATAGAGAAAACTGAAATTACTGCTAAAATAAATATTACATCACCAGAACAAATGAAGAAATTCTTAGATGAAGAAGCAGCAATGCTAAAAGCTATGGTTGATAAGATTGCTGAAGTAGGTGCTAACTTTGTTGTAGTTCAAAAAGGAATAGATGATATAGCACAACACTATCTTGCAAAGAGAGGAATTGCTGCTGTTAGAAGAGCTAAGAGATCTGATATAGAACTATTAGCAAAAGCATGTGGTGCAAGAATTGTTACAAATGTAGAAGACTTAACACCAGCAGACTTAGGATTTGCAAAACTTGTAGAAGAAAGACGTGTAGGAAAAGATAAAATGGTATTTATTGAAGGTTGTAAGAATCCAAGAGCTGTTACAATACTTATAAGAGGAGGATCTGATAGATTTGTAGATGAAGCTGAAAGATCACTTCATGATGCAAAATGTGTTGTAAGAAATGTAATACAAGAGCCATGGCTTGTAGCTGGTGGTGGTGCTCCAGAAGTAGAAATAGCAATGAGACTTAAGGAATATGCTAGAGGATTTAGTGGAAGAGAACAACTTGCTATAATGAAATTTGCTGAAGCACTAGAGGAAATTCCAATAACATTAGCAGAAAACTCAGGTCTTGATCCTGTTGATATTATTGTAGAATTAAGAGCTGCTCATGCAAGAGGAGAAAAGCATGCTGGTATTAATGTCTTTACAGGAAAAGTAGTAGATATGCTAAAAGAAGGAATTGTAGAACCAGCTATTGTAAAGAAACAAGCTATTAAATCTGCAACAGAAGCTGCTATTGCTCTACTCAAGATAGATGATATAATTGCAGCTTCACCACCAAAGAAGGAGAAAGAAAAAGAAAAAGAAGAAAAGAAACCAGAAACTGAATTAGGAACGGCTGAATAACTTGACCATGGAAGTAATTAATGAAAAAAAGATAATTGGCCCATCAAAATTAACAAAATATGAAAAAGCACGTATAATTGGTGCTAGAGCTTTACAAATATCCATGGGTGCTCCTCCTTTAATAATGACTAGTGCAAAATCTCCTATAGAAATAGCTGAAGAAGAACTTAAGGAAAAAGTACTACCAATAACTATTAGAAGAAAACTACCAGATGGAAGGTATCAAGATATTCCAATAAAGTGGTTACTTGAATAATTTTTTTTATTTTTTTATAAGATCTCCTATTTCCATAAGATCTCTTACCATTAAGTATGCATCTTCTCCATCTCTATAATATCCTTCTATAATTTTATATGCTTTAAATCCTAATTTTCTATATAACTCAATAGCAGGCTTATTACTTACTCTTACTTCTAAGTATACTTCTGTTGCTCCACACTCTTTAAGTCTTTTTAATGCTTCTAACATTAAATTATATCCTATTCCTCTTCTTCTATATTCTGATAAAACTGCTATGGATATTACATGACCTTTTTTTGTAAAATCTCCTCTAATATATGAAACTCCAAATTCTATTCTACACATATTATATCCAACAATAGTATTTCCTATTTCAGCTACTAAGAATATCTTTGGATTTTCATAATAATGTTCTAAGAAGAAAAATGGAGGATAATTTTCAGGTAAGCAAATTCTATTTATATTTACTACTGCATCTAAATCCTCAGGTCTAAATTCTCTTATTACGTATTTTTCAAACATACTCTAGCTTTTAATTATTTTTATTTTTAAATTTTATTTTTAAATTTCAGATTTTCTTTTTATTGCGATTATTTCTTCTATATGTCTAATACCCTCTTTGATCATTAGTTCTCTTAAAATATTTCTAAAATAATAATCAATTTTTACTCCTTTACTTTCTAATTCCCTACTGAGATAATTACTCATTTCATTTCCTTTTTTATCAAAATCTAAAAGAATTGTAATATATTTTCCTTTGAATTTTTTTGCTATTTCATCAATAAATTCAAAATTTGGTAATCCACTTTCACGAAATCTATATACTGGAATTTTAAGTCCAAATTCTCTTAATACTTTTTCATCATTTCTTCCTTCAACTATTACCATGGATAAACTATAATTCATTTTTTCTATTATTGATTTTATTTCATTTAATATTTCTAAGTAGTATCTAAAGGATTTCATATACTGTTTACAATAAAAGATAGAATTAAATAAAAATTATGCTGCAGTTGAGGTCGAGTAATAGGAGGTCAAGAGTACAGCCTTATAAAGGCCTTCCTTCTTGACCTCCTTTTTTGCAAGACCTATTACAGTTAATGTCAGCAGTCCTGTCACCAGGACCCTTGCATTAACTGTAATAGGTCTTGCGTTCTCCTGCGGTATAGAAGCATGAACTTACTCTCTATAGGTAGGACATCACTCTTTTGGAGTGACATCCCACCTATAGAGAGTATTAGTTCATACTTTTATACCGCAGGAGTTTACTCGACCTCAACTGCAGCAATATAATAATTGCTTTTTACTTTCTTAACTCCTATTATACATTTTCATCTAAAATTCTTATTTTGTTAAATTATATTTTTTCAATATACAATAAAAAATTGTTTGCCATATTTATGCTTAGAATTAACAAAAAATATTGTTATTTACTTTAATTTAACTAAATTAATTTTATATACTGGCTAAAGTATTTAAAGCTACTTTAATACATACATTAATACTTTCATTAACTTTATCATTTTCAATAATTCTAGGTTCACTCCAAGCTTTACCATTAACAGTTAATATTGCTGCAGCTTTACAATTTCTTATGTTTGCTATAGCAAATATTATTGAACATTCCATATCATAACTTAAAACATCTTTTTCTTCTTCTTCTAAATAAAAAACATCACTTGTACATATTGGTCCAATATGATACTTATATCCTTTTAAAAACTTCTTTATTATCTCAATTAGTTCTTCATTAGCTTTTGTATTTACTTTAAATCTTTTTAAATAAGTATTAGTTGTTCCATCTAAAGGTATAGCTAATGTTGGTACTATTATATCACCAACTTCTATATTTTCTTTTGCACTTCCTGTAGTTCCTACTCTTATTATAATTTTTGCACCAAGTTTTATAAGCTCCTCAATTACTATTGCTGCAGAAGGCGTTCCCATACCTGTAGTGGATACTGTAATTTCTTTATCTTTATAAATACCAGTATATGTTAATAAGCATCTATTTTCATTTATAAGTTTTGGATTTTCAAGAAATGAAGCTATTTTCTTAGTTCTAAAAGGATCTCCACATACTATTACTCTTTCAGAAACTTTTGAACATTTTATATGATACATATAATCACCTATGTTGTAATACTTTCTAATTTATTATTTTCAATAGCTTTTCTTATTTCTCTTGCAATTCTTCTTCCCATACTCATTGGTTCATTAAATAATAGTATGCTATATAATGATCCATTAATAAATAAATTAGTTCCTGCTACTATTCTTCCAGAAAATTCAAATGTATACAATTCTCCTTCTTCATTACAAATCATTTCTAAACAAAAAGGTCCAATTATTCCAGGAGGTACTAATTTTTTAGTAGCTTCAACAAATTTTTCTCCTATTTCTTGTATTTCTGGTAAAAGAGATTCTCTTAATACTATTGGTATATTTCCTATTACAGTAAATGTAGGAATAATATTTAATTCTAATTGATCTTTTGCAGGAATTCTTCCAATTGCATCTACATTTGTTTCATATCTTCTATCACATCCAAGTATTTCCAACCTATTATATATTGGTGAGTAGAAAAAATGTGGATAAATTGTCACTCCAATTATATACTCTTGAATGAAAATATTTTCCTTATTTTTTAATAATCCTCTTTTAGTTAGTTCTTCTAATTTATTTTTTAAATCTTCTTTATTTCTTGCTATAAAGTATCCTCTTCCTCCTTCTGCTCCAGGAAGCTTTACAATTACAGGTCTATCAACATCATTTATACTTTCAAAATATTGAGGAGTTCTTATTCTTGCTTCTCTTAATAATCTATCTTTTAAAATTCTATCAGATTCCCATTTGAATATCCATTTATTTCCAAATACTCTTGGTCTAAATTCTTTTTCAAATTTATCTAAATTTTTTTCAGAAATTAATGTTCCATGAGGTATAAAAATAGCTTCCATAATTTCTTTCTGTATTTCTTCTTTCATTATATCTTCAATTTTATTAATTATTATTATTTTATCAGGTGAACAGTACATTTTATAGAATTTTTCTCTTTCCTTAAAGCAAAGTAATATAGTTTTTAAATTTTCATCTTTTGCACCTTTTATTATTTGAAGTGCAGAATGAGAACTTATAACAGATATATAGCTCATGTAATCAACTCCTTTATTCTTCCAGTTTCTATTGCTTCTTTTATTTCTCTTGCAATTCTTCTTCCTATACTCATTTGAATTCCATAAGCATATTTTGTATATGGACTAGTAGTTCCTATTACAGGACTTCCTGGCATTCTTGGAGAAACATCAAATATTACAATTTCTTGATCTTTTGTAACTGCTCCTTGTAGTGCAAAAGGTCCAATTATTCCAGGAGGAAATTCTCTTTTTGTTACTTCAACAAATTTTTCTCCAATTTCAAATACTTTTTCAAGCATTGATTCTCTTATTGTTGCGCCCATATGTCCAATTTCTATATTTTGTAATATTATATCAATTTCTAATTGTTGTTTTGCAGGAAGAGAAATAAAATCATGTAAATTTGTTTGTAGTCTTCTATCAATACCCATAAATTCTAATTCATTTTTTAATGGAGAATAGAAAAAGTTAAAATTAAAGTAAGTTCCTATAACAAATTCCTCTATTACTGCTTTTTCTAAATCTTCTCTTCTTATTACTCCTTCTTCAATTCTTTTATTTGCTTTTTTCCAAAAATCTTCTTCACTTATTGCTGTAAAGAATGCTCTTTCTATTTTTCTTTTTGCTTCTTGAACTTTTACAATAACAAGTCTATCTATTTCTGATGGTGATTTAAATTTCTTTGGTTGTCTTATTCCTGCTTTTTCAAGTAAATAATACTGATTTTTTTCAAAATTTCTTTCTTCAGTTCTTAGCATATATCTATTTCCAAATATAGGAATTAAGAAATTATTTTCAATATCTTCATAAGTTATATAAGTTGAAAATGCTCTATGCGGAATAAATATAGTGTTTTTATTTCTTAAGAAATTTTGAATATCATTATTTATCATCATTGAGAATTTATCTAATAAGACATAATCATCAACTAATCTTTTATAATATTTTAGATATGTTTTTTCTCTTCCTTTTTGACATACTATAACAGTTTTAAATCCTTCATCTTTTGCCCCATCTAGTATATCTAAAGCAGAATGACTTCCAAGAACTCCAATATGAATATTATTTAAATCATAATTTTCTATTATATTCCATATTTCTTCTCTACTTATCATATAATCACCTATATTCACTATAATAGTTATATATAAAAGGAGAGAAGTATTAAATTTAGTGATTAAAATGTACCATAGGCTATTTAGAATATATACATTTCAAGCACCTACAAGAATAGTATTTGGTCCAAATTCTTTAAGTAAACTATTAGATGAAATAAAGAAATTTGATACAAGTTCTATATTAATAGTAAGTGGAAGAAATGTATGTAATACTGAAGGCTATAAGAAAATCTATGATACTTTATCTTCAATATCTAAAGTCTATGAATTTAATGATGTTATTTCTGAACCTGATTCTTCTAATCTTTTACTATTAGCAAAAAAAGCAAGAGAATTAAAACCATCTCTTATTATTGGTATTGGTGGAGGAAGCTCATTAGATATGGCAAAAATTGCTTCTATATTAGTAACAAATGATAAGGATCCTATTTCTTATTTTAAAGGAGAAATTATTCAAAATAGAGGACCTCCTATTGTAACTATACCAACATTGTCTGGAACAGGATCAGAGATAACACCTATTTCTGTTGTAATAGATAATGGAAAAAAGTTAGCACTTTATCACTCATTTCTATATCCATCATTAGCAATTATTGATCCTATGCTTTCTATTAGTGCTCCTCCTAATGTTACAGTATCAGCTGGAATTGATGCTTTATGTCATGCAATAGAATCAATTATGAGTATTGATTCTAATTCTATTACAGAATCTTTAGCATTTGAAGCAATAAGACTTTCAGATAGATATTTAGAACGTGCATATTGTAATGGAGATGATATTGAAGCAAGAACTGCTATTGCTATGGCTTCTTTACTTTCAGCATTAAGCTTTATGAATACAGGACTATGTTTACCTCATGGAATTGCCTATACTTATGCGGTAGATTATAAGCTACCTCATGGTATTTCTGTTGCCATACCTCAACCATATGTAGTAGAATTTAACTCAATTGCTATTCCAGATAAAATTAGTTTAATTGCCTCAGCTTTTAATTTAGATATTACAGGATTATCAAATTATGAAATAAGCACATACATCTCTTCAAGATTATTAGAAATTATGGAGAATCTTAATATTCCAACAAATCTTAGTGATATTGGAGTTGAAGAAAAAAACTTAGAGAAAATGGTTGATGACTTATTAAAGAATTATTCAAGATTTATTACTAAAAATCCAAGAAAACCATCAAGAGATGATTTATTAGATTTATATCAGCAAATGTTTGAAGGATATTCAGGAGTTACATAATCTAGGGGAGTATTATTGATAATTGCTTATACTTCTTTACTAGAAAAATTAGCAAAATCTATAGAAGGTAACTTTAAACTTGTACCTATTATTACTAAAAAATTTCCTGATGGAGAAAAATATATTAGAATTTCAAATAATGTAAAGAATGAAGATGTTATTTTTCTACACTCTATGGCTTTAAATCCTGATGAATCAATTATGGAGTATTTACTAATAATAGATGCTTTAAGAAGTATGGAATGTAATACTATTACTGCAATAATACCTTATATACCATATTTACGTCAAGATAAGCGATTTAATCTTGGCGAACCATTAAGTGCTAAGGTTATTTCTTATTTAATATCACTTGGAATTAATAAATTAGTAACTATTGATCCACATCTTCATAGATTTAAAGATCTTTCTGAATTATTTAAAATACCATGTATTAATCTTTCAGCAATTCCTTTACTAGTAAATTATTATAAAAGAAATTTTGATATTAATAATTCAATAATTATTGGTCCTGATATAGAATCAGAAAAATTAGTAAAAATTGCTGCAAATATATTATCCCTACCTTATTTTATATTTGAAAAACAAAGAATAAGTGATAAAGAAGTAATAGTAGAAGGAGAAATAAAAGAATTATCACTTAAAGGAAAAAATGCTATAATTATTGATGATATAGTAAGTACAGGAGGAACAATTTCAAAAATTACTTCTATTCTTTTAAATAATGGAGTAAATAGAGTAGATGTACTTGTATCTCATTGTTTATTATCAGAGGAAAATTATAAAAAACTAAAAGAAATTGGATTAAATGAGCTTATATCTACAGATACTATACCTAATCCTTTTTCAAAAGTTTCTATTGCTCCTTTAATATCAAAAGTAATAGGTGAAATTAATGATAAAAGAAGTAATTGAAATTGCTAATAATATAAAAGAAATGAAAATAAGAGGTGCAGCTGAAATAGCAAGAGCAGCTGCTAATGCTCTTGCTATTGCTTCTATGAATATAAAAGCAAGTAATCCTGATGAATTTATAGAAGAATTAAGAAAAGTAAAAAATTTACTTCTTTCTACTCGTCCTACTGCAGTTTCATTACCAAATGCATTAATGTATATTATGCATAGAGTAGAAATTGCATATAAAAAAGGAATGAGTATTGAAGAATTAAGAGAAATTGCAATAAAAGCAGCTGAAGATTTTAAAAAGAATTCAATAGAAGCTATAAAAAAGATAAGTGAAATTGGTGCAAAAAGAATAAAGAATGGAGATGTAATAATGACACATTGTAATAGCTCTGTAGTAATATCTATATTAAAAGAAGCAAAAAGACAAGGAAAAGAGTTTGAAGTTATTGTTACAGAAACTAGACCTAGATTTCAAGGAAGATTAACTGCAAAAGCATTAGCTGAAGCTGGAATTCCTGTTACTTTAATTATAGATTCTGCAGTAAGATATTTTATGCCAAAAGTAGATAAAGTAATAGTAGGTGCAGATGCAATAACTGCAAATGGTGCAGTAGTAAATAAAATAGGAACTTCTCAAATTGCTCTTGCAGCACATGAAGCAAGAGTAAGAGTTTTTGTTGGTGCTGAAACTTATAAATTTAGTCCAAGTACAATATTAGGAGAACTTGTAGAAATAGAAGAACGTCCAGCTGAAGAAGTTATACCATTAGAAGAACTTCCTAAAGGTGTAAAAGTTGCTAATCCAGCTTTCGATATTACTCCTCCAGAATATATTGATATTATAATAACCGAAAAGGGAATTATACCTCCTCAAGCAGCAATATTGATATTAATGGAAGAATTTGGTTGGATTATAGGAGAGGAAATTGGTATAAGAAAATTTGTAGAGGAAGAAGAAATATGAGTGAAGAATTATTTATTGCTAAACCTGAAGATATTGATCCAGAGAATTATATTACTGCAAAATATTATGTAGAAAGCCCATTAGGACTTAAAGCTGCTGGTATTGCTATTGCAGCAGAAGAATCCATAGGAACATGGACTGAAGTAAAGACATTAAATGAATGGATAAAAACAAAACTTCCAGCAAAATTATATAAAATGGAAGAAGATAAAGGAATTGTTTATATAGCATTTCCAATTGAATTATTTGATATAGATACAAGTGGTATTGCTAATATATTAAGTATGATTGCAGGTAATTTATTTGGTCTTTCAGTATTAAAAAATGTAAGATTAATTGATGTAGAATTTCCAAAATCTATTATTGAAAAATATCCAGGACCAAAATTTGGAATAGAAGGTATAAGAAAAATTATTGGAACTGATAAATCTCCACGTCCTCATTTAGGAACAATAATAAAACCAAAAGTTGGATTAAATCCTGAAGAAACAGCAAAAGTAGCATATGAAGCTGCTATTGGAGGAGTTGATTTTATAAAAGATGATGAAACATTAGTTAATCAAAAATTCTGTCCATTAGAAGATAGAGTATCAAAAGTAATGAATGCTCTAGATAAAGTTAAATCTGAAACTGGAAGAAATGTCTTATTTGCTGTAAATATTACAGCAGCTCCAGATAAAATGGTAAAATTAGCAGAAATTGCTATTGATAATGGTGCAAATACATTAATGCTTGATATAATTATATTAGGACTTCCTACTGTTGAATGGTTCTTATTAAACTATGATTTTAAAGTTCCTATACATATGCATAGAGCAATGCATGCTGCTTTTACAAGAAATCCAAAACATGGAATATCTATGGCAGTTATAGCAAAAATTGCAAGAATGCTTGGAGGAGATCAATTACATATTGGAAGTGGAGCAGGAAAAATGGGTACAAGTGAAGAAAGAAAATATGAATTAAAAAGACTTATTGAAATATTAAGAGGAGAATGGTATGGATTAAAAAAAGTATTTCCAGTTGCTTCTGGTGGAATACATCCAGCTTTAGTTCCTGCTAATATTGAAATTCTTGGTGTGGATTGTGTAATTAATTCAGGAGGAGGAATTCATGGTCATCCTCTAGGTACAAGAGCAGGAGCAATGGCTATGCGTCAAGCCATTGATGCTTATATGAAGAAAATACCTTTAGAAGAATATGCAAAAGATCATAAGGAATTAGCAATAGCTCTTGAATATTGGAAAAATATAAAGTTTGAAAATATTTAATTATTTCTTTATTTTTTATTAAATTATGGTAGTACTAAAAGCAAAAATAATTGATATAATTACTGGAGAAAAAAGTATTGTTTTAAATGAAGAAGATGCAAAAAACTTAATGTTAAAATTAAATGATAGAGTTCGCTTAAATAGATGTGATGTATCTACTACTGGTATTTGTGAAAGTATAGTATGTTTTACTGAAATTACAAAAACACTTGTTAATCCTGGAGAAATTGGAATATATAGAGATATCTTAAAAGATTTTCCAATAAAAGATGGAGAAAATATTGAAGTTAATCCTGCTCCTACACCATTATCAGTTGAATATATAAAGAAAAAAATGAAAGGTAAGACTTTAACTAAAAGTGAAATTAATCAAATTATTAAAGATGTTGTTTCATATTCATTAAGTCAAATTGAAATTGCTGCTTTTCTTATGGCAGAAGAATATGTAGGTATGAATATGGATGAAATTGAAAATCTTACACGTGCTATTGCAGAAAATGGAAATATTATTGATTTTGAAGAACCTGTTGTAGATAAGCATTCTATAGGTGGTGTTCCTGGAAATAAAGTATCATTATTAATTGTTCCAATTGTTGCATCAGCTGGATTAAAAATTCCTAAAACTAGTAGTAGAGCTATAACAAGTCCATCTGGTACTGCAGATACAATGGAAGTTCTTGCTCCAGTTAATTTTTCAGCTGGAGAATTAAAAAGAATTTTGAAAAAAACTGGTGGATTTATAGTTTGGGGTGGAAGTTTAAATATAGCACCAGCTGATGATATTTTCATTAGAATTGAACATGTATTATCTATTGATCCATTATCACAAATGTTAGCATCAATAATGGCTAAGAAATTAGCCATGAATATAAAGACATTAGTTTTAGATATTCCAGTAGGAAGAGGAGCAAAAGTAGAAAATTTTGATGAAGCAAGAAAAATTGCAAATCAATTTATTGAATTAGGTAATAGGTTAGACATAAGAGTAAGATGTGGTATTACATATGGAGGTCAGCCTGTAGGACATACAGTTGGTCCAGCATTAGAAGCAAAAGAAGCTCTTGAAACATTAATGGGTAATGGACCAAAAAGTCTTATAGAAAAATCTACAGCTCTTGCAGGTATGCTATTTGAAATGACAGGTCTTACTACTAAAGGTGGAGGACAAGATATGGCAAAAGAAATTTTGAGAAGTGGAAAAGCATATCAAAAAATGAAGGAAATAATAGAAGCTCAAGGAGGAAATCCAAATATAAAACCAGATGAAATTCCATTAGGAGATAAAAGATATGTAGTAGTAGCACCAACTGATGGTTATATAAGTAGTATAAGTAATTCTGCTATAAATGCTATAGCAAGAGCTGCAGGTGCTCCTATTGATAAAGGAGCTGGTGTTAAGCTTTATGCAAAAATGGGATATGCTGTAAAAAAAGGAGATCCTATTATAGAAATATATGCAGAAAGAAGTACAAAGCTTAAAGAAGCAATTGATCTTATTTCAAGAAATCCACCATTCATGATAGAAGGAATGCTATTAGAGGAGGTTCCTGGTTTTTAAATGATTGAATTTGGAGAAGGAAAATATAAAGTATATTTAAATTATTTTAAAATTGGAGATGAACTTTTAGTAATTATATATGGTGGTGAAAAACCTCATATCGGTTCTATTTCTATATGTAATAGTGAATATCCTTTTTCCATATCTTTTCTTGGACACAAAGATTATATAATTTCTCATTATGCTTCAGAGAAAATTTTCAAAAAATTAAATAGTAAAGTAATAGTAATTTGTGGTATTCATATAGAAAATGCAACAAAAGAAGATATTGAAGTATTAATTAATAATTCTAAAAAATGTATAGAGAAATTCTTAGAAAATTTTTAATCATTTGACCAACGTTTATATAAATTATGAGGAATTTTTAAATAATCTAAAATTTTTCCAATTACATGATTTACTAAATCATCTATACTACTTGGCTTATGATAAAATCCTGGACATGCTGGAAATATAATACCTCCAGCTTTTGCTAATTTTAGCATATTTTCTAAATGTATTATATTTAATGGCATTTCTCTTATCAATACTATTAATTTTCTTCCTTCTTTTAAAGCTACATCAGCAACTCTATGTATTAATGATAGTGATATACCATTAGCAATACATGCTAATGTTTTCATAGAACATGGAGCTATTATCATTGCATCAAAATAATAACTTCCACTAGCCATAGGAGCTGTTATTTCATTATCTCTATAGAATTTACCATATTTCATTAATTCTTCTTCTTTAATTCCTAATTCATAATCTAAAATTTTTAATCCAATTTCACTTACAATAATGATTAATTCATTATTTTTATAAAGTTCTTTAATTAATTTATATCCATATATTACTCCACTTGCACCTGTAATAGCAATAATTATTCTCAATTATATCCCCTAATCTTTTAGTAGATATTTTTCTACCATATCTTTTGCTTTTTCTCTTCTTTTTTTATGTTCTATAAGAAATTCTATAATTTTCTTTGTTAATAATTCCTTACATTCACCACAAATTCTTTTTCCACTTATACATTCATTATAAATTTCTTCTACTTTTTTATCATCATCTTCAAAATAGAAGTATAAATACCAATATACAACACAAATACTAGGATTTCCTCCTTTTTCTCTTTGTTCTTTTAATGTAGGTTGTCCTCCAGTAAATGCATTCCAAATTTTCTTTTTTACATCCTCAGGAGTATCTTTTAAAAATATACATGTTTCAGGACGACTTGTACTCATTTTTCCATTTGCTCCTAATCCAGGTATAAATTTACTATAAATTCCTGCAGGTTTTCTAAATCTAAGCTTTGGTGCAACATCTCTTGTAATTCTCCAATATGGTTCTTGATCTATAGCACATGGTATTAGTACATGAGCATCTTTTCCTTCTAATATTTGATATAGAAAACAAGGAGCTGCTTGCATTGCTGGAAAGAATATTATACCAATATTAGAACTTTCAGTAAATCCAAATGTTGCTTTTGCTGTAGAAAATGTAATATGTCTTGCAATTCTAACTGCAATTCTATATATTTCTTTATAATTTAAATTTGTAAATATTTTAGTTCTTTCAGGATCAAATCCAACAGCTATAATATCCAATATATTATCATTAGTAAAATTTTCTATATCTTCCATACTCATTTCTGGATGAATAAGAAATTTTTCATCATCAGTTATTTGAAAGTATAAATCAGCTTTAAATACATCTTGTAAATATTTTGTAAATATCCATGGTATTAAATGTCCTAAATGAGTATATCCTGAAGGTCCTCTTCCAGTATATAGAATAACTTTAATTCCATTATCAAAAGAATCTAACCATTTTTCAAATTCTCTATGAGCAAAAAATATTTTTCTTCTTAGTAATACATGAATATTACTTGTGTATTTTTTAAGTCTTTCTATTATATCATCTGTTATTAATTTAATACCAAATTCTTTTACTATTTCATCATAATTTACTTCTCCTTTTACTTCCCATGGTGTTATATGCATATAAATCACCTTAGATTTTGAAATAATATTATATATACTTCTATATATATTTGAAAAAAGGTGATAAAATGGAAAAAATTTTTGATTTTCATATTCATTCTATATTTAGTGATGGAGATTTATTACCATTAGAAATTGTAAGAAGAGCATATGTACTTAATAATAAGACAGTAGCAATAACAGATCATGTAGATTCATCAAATATAGAAGAAGTAGTAAAAGCAATAATAAAAGCTTCAGATTTAGTTTCAAAATATTATGATGATTTTACTTTAATACCAGGTGTTGAGTTAACACATATTCCTCCAAAGAGTATTCCTTTATTAGCTAAAGAAGCAAAAAGAATTGGTGCAAAAATTGTTATAGTACATGGAGAAACAATAGTAGAACCAGTAGCTCCTAATACTAATTCTATAGCATGTAAATGTCAAGATGTTGATATTTTAGCTCATCCTGGTATTATATCTGAAGAAGATGTTATAAATGCAAAGGAAAATAATATTTTTCTTGAAATTTCTTATAGAAAAGGACATTGTTTAACAAATGGTCATATAGCTAAATTAGCAGAAAAAATTGGAGCAAAACTATTAGTAAATTCAGATGCTCATACTATTGATGATTTATTATCTCCAGAAATAGCTATTTCAATAGCAAAAGGAGCAGGATTAAATGAAGAAAAAGCATATGAAGTTATTTATAATAATCCAATTCAATTACTTAAAAAAATTACTTAGTGAATTTCTATATTGTACTTTTTTGCAATATCAAAAAATGCATCTCTTACATATTTAATTTGTTCCCATGTTAATCCATATGTATTAAACTTAAAATGCTTAGTTAATCCAGGTTGAATTCCTACAATTTTTCTTTCTCTTAATTCTTCATATAAGAAAAATCCTTTTCTTTTATGATTAAGTGATACTCTATAAAAGCTTTCAGATTCCATATGAGTTAATGTATGTAATTTTGGTCTAATACCTAATTGCTTAAATCCTTCTATTCTTTCTAATTCTGATACTAAATATCTTGTTTTATTAACTTCTTCTTCCCATTTTTCTACTCTTTCTACAATCTTTGGAAAAGAAGCCATTAATGTAATTAAAGGTGCTCCCATTACTGTACATCCAAGAAGTGCAACTTCTTTATTTTTAAATTCTCTTTTTGTTATATCTCCAGAAATTTTTGATCTTGCTAATATTTTTTCTTTTAATGATTCATTAATTGCTAAAATTCCTGTAGGTGCACTTGCAGCCCAGCTTTTATGTCCACTTCCAGTAATTATATCTGCTCCAAGTTCTTTTCCATTAATTGGCATTAATCCTGCACTATATGCACAATTTAATATAAAAGGAATATTATAATCTTTAGCAATTTTTCCTACAATTTTTGCATCATTTAAATTTCCATATAAATAATCTACATGAGTTAATAATATTGCTGATGGTAATTTTCCTGTTTCTTTTTTTACTTCTTCAATTTTATCAACATAAGCTTCTAAATTAATCTTAAATTCAGGATATCCATTATTTGGTACTTCTTTTATTCTTAATTCACATAATTCTGCAGCAAGATATGTAGAATAATGAGCATTACTATCAATTATAACATAATCATTTGGTTTACTAAGCATTTTAAAAGCAATAAATATTGCTTCTCTACATCTTGTTACTACTCTTACATAATCCATTCCTAAAAATTTTGCTAAATCCTCATAAAAATCTCTTATAGGTGGACGAGTAATCATATCAAGTCTAGCTTCTTTTGGTGGACAAAAATCACATACAGAATATCCATCTCCAAATTCAATTAGTGCTCTCATTGCTTCTTCTGTTAAAACTCCACCTCTTTGTATTGGATGAATATTAATATATTCTTCTTCTGAAAATTCTCTTTTAATATTTCTATACTTCTCTAGTCTCTCCTTTGGAATTTTCATTTTATGCACCAAATTATGAAAATTACTTTTTTATTATTTCTTCTTTTATTTTATTTATTCTTTTGCTTATTTCTTCTAATATATTTATTAATTCTTTTTTTTCATTTTCATCTAGATTGTGAAAAGGTGCTTTTTTTCTTAAAATTGATAAAATCTTAATTAAATCATTAATAGATTCTTTTATTTCTGAAATCATTAAATCACCATGGAGCCAGGGTGAGGATTCGAACCCCAGTAAGCGGGTCTGCAGCCCGCCGCCTAGCCACTCGGCCACCCTGGCTCATTTTTAATTATTTTAAAATTAGATATTTATTTCTTATCTCGAATTTAATTTAGGGATCTCACTTGAATAGAAGATATATTCGTCAAATAAAAATTATTGGAGAAGAAGGACAGAAAAAATTAAAAAATGCAAGAGTTGCAGTTGTAGGTATTGGAGGATTAGGTTCTATAGCTTCTTATTATCTTGCAGCTGCAGGTATTGGATACTTAAGATTAATTGATTTTGATGTTGTAGAAGAATCTAATTTGAATAGACAAATTATTCATTGGACTAATGATATTGGAAGACCAAAATCAGAATCTGCAGCTATTAAACTTTTACAATTAAATCCTGAAATTAAAATAGATCCAGTAAATGAAAAAATAGATGAAAATAATGTTAAGAATTTATTAAAAGATATTGATGTAATTGTAGATGGTCAAGATAATTTAAAAACAAGATTAATAATAAATGAATTTGCAGTTAATAATAATATTCCATATGTTTATGGTGCAGTTTATGGAATGGAAGGTTGCTTAATGACAATAATACCAAATAAATCTCCATGTCTTAGATGCTTATATCCTGGAGAAGCTAAATCACATGAATCAATTCCTGTTCTTGGACCAACACCTGGAGTTATTGGATGTCTTGAAGCTACAGAAGCTATAAAAATAATTACTGGTATTGGAAAACTTGCAATAGGTCGACTAATACTATATGATGGAGAAAATATGTGCTTTCAAGAATTTCACATATCTAAAAATCCAAATTGTTCTGTATGTGGAAAAAATAAAAATAAATAAAAGTTTTACTCAATAAATTCCATTCCTTTTTTCTTAAGTAACATTTGTACTGACTTTAATATAATTTCTTCCTTTAATGCTTCTTCTTCTATGCTTCTTACTTTTCTAGGTTTTTCTTCTAATCCACATGAACCATCTGGTAGAAGTACTTTTTTTTCACAAAATGCATATCTACATTTTGCACCAATACAAAGATCTCCAATCCAATTACAGTATATTATTTTCTCTCCTTGTTTTTGTCCTCTTTTTACATATATTGCTTTTTGTCCACATTTAAAATAGGGACAATTTGGTTCACATAATCGGCTATTCTTCAATTTTAATACCTCTTTCTAAAAATTCATAATAATCTTAATGTAATTCTTCTATTTATTATTTTTTGTATCCTATTTGCCTTAGGAATTTAATACGCTTTTCTTTATCTTCACTAGTCTCTATACCCTTTGGAGAACTTCCATCAATTACACCTAATATTCCTCTTCCTTGTTCTGTTTCTGCAACTATAACTTCAAGAGGATTAGCAGTTGCACAAAATATTGTACAAACTTCTTGTACATTTTTAATAGCATTTAAAATATTTATTGGATATGCTTCTCTAATATATATTACAAAAATATGTCCTGAAGCTATTTCTTTACAAGTTTCTATTGCAGTATTAACTAATTCTTCATCATTTCCTTCATATCTTATTAAACATGGTCCTGAGGCTTCACAAAAAGCAATTCCAAATTTTGCCTTTGGAATTGTTGTTACAATTGTCTCATATAAATCTTCAATACTTTTTATAAAATGTGTTTGACCTATTATTACATTAGAATCCTTTGGTATTTTTACTCTTATAGCTTTAATATTTACTTTTTCAATACTCATTTTTATCTAATTAATTTTTACTAAAAAGATATATATGCTTATATAACATAAATAAAATAGGGAAAATTTTATGTATAAAACAATACTTGTTGGTATAGATGGATCAGAACCTTCTCTTAATGCTTTTAATGTTGCTTTAGAAATGGCAAAAAAATTTGGCTCTAAATTATTAATTGTTACAGTATATTCTCCACCAGCTATTGGATTATTAGGTGATATACCACCATATCCTCCAACAATTCCAAAAGAAGTTTCTGAAAGAATGGAAAAACTATTAAAAGAATTAGAAGAAAAAGCAAAGAAAGAAGGAGTAAATGCAGAATCAAAAATTATTTCTTCTTGGGTTACTCCAGGTGCAGGTTTAGTAACAGAAGCTGAAAAACAAGACTGTGCTTTAATTGTTATAGGCTCTAGAGGCTTAACTGGATTAAAAAGAGCATTACTTGGTAGTATTGCAGATTATGTTGTAAAAAATGCTCATTGTAGTGTACATGTAGTTCGCTAATTTTTTCTTTTTTTATTTGGTGATATAATGATTTTTCGTATTTATGGATTTCAAATTGAAATACCTATACAGTATTATGTAACTATTTGGAAGGGATCATCTTTTTATGAAGGTACTATTGAAATTTTTGATGAAATTGGAAATATAATAAGAATTGATTGGAATAATTTAAATAAAATAATTGATAAATATAAAACACCAAAGGATTTTTTTGAAAAGAATATTGAAGAAATAAAAAAAATTAAGGATACTTATGATTATAAATTAGAAAATTATAATTGGAATTCTGATATTAACCATGATTATTATTTTCATAAACTTTCATATAAAATAATAACAAAATTTCCAAAAAGAGAAATTTCAGATTATATAATTGGATTTGGTGTTTTTTGTAAGAATTCCAATAGATTTATTACAATACAGTATCGTCCTCCTGAAAAAGGAAAAGATATTGGTAATAAAGTAATTGAAATTATTTCTTCTTTTAAGTGTTATTGTTTAGAATAATAATTATTTTGATGGTCCTTGATATCCTTGATATTCCCATTTTAATGAACCACTACAACAATCTGGTGGAAATGCACCAAATTTATCAAATAATAGTACAAAAGCATCATAATTATATACTTCTATTTTATCAGGAGGAGCTGCAAGATATTGAAAGTTTTGTATTTTTCTATCCCATACATAAATCATCCATTGTTGTAAAGTTCCAGGATTATTCCTAACATTATTTATACTAATTATATATCTATAACCTGCAACATCTCCTAATTCATAATCAATTTTATATTTACTTACATTATAATCTTTTATTACAATCCAATTAGATGGATTTTCTATTGGATATACTCTTAATTCTACCCATTCTGCATTACTATAGTTATTAATAAGATCTATAACAGTAGCCCCTGGTCTAAGCTTTATATTCTCATACCAATATACTACCATATGTGTTTCATTATACTTTGCTTTCATATCTAAACCAAAACTTGCATATATGTATCCTGCTTCACTTGTTGAATATATATATTGAAGAGAACCTTCTCTTCCTAATTCATATTTTTTAGTATATTCATTAAGATTTTCTAAAAATCTACTTCCAAAAGCAGAAAATCCTAATGCTCCTCCAATACTTATTAATACTATTTGAATTATAAATAATGCTAATATACACTTTAATTTTAATATAGGAATATCATCCATTTTATTACCAAGCTAATATTGGTATTCCAATTATAAAAGGATTGCTTTCTTTTAAAATTTTTGCTTAGCAAAAAGTAAACTATTTAAATATTTAAATTAAAAAAAGAAAAACAGAGAGGAGTAATTTATGTTAGACATACTACTATTGGGAGAATATGCTATACTAATTATCATTGATTGGCTACGTGGCATACAAGGCTGGGGTCTTCCTGGATTTGGTCTACCTGGTACACCTTGGACTAGTACATGGTTCTTAATTTACATTACAGAATGGCTTTGCTGGTTCATTATACCAATAGTTACAATGCTTTGGTGGAGATCATGGGCAAAAAAGCATCCTGAATTATTAGAAGAAATATGAGGTGAAAATATGCCAGAAATGGGAATTATTATTGAAGGAATTATAATAGTAATATGGATTTTATTAATAATTGGACTTGGTATTTACAGCAAAAAATACATTAAAAGTTCAGGAGAATTTATGGTTGGAGGAAGAGCTATTCCTGTATGGATGCTAGGATTTTGGAGTGCAGGAGCATCTGTTTCAGCATGGGCATTCTTTGGTCTTCCAGGTGCAATTTATGCATTTGGTCCATGGCAGCATTGGGCGCTATGTATTCCTATGATGGCAGGATTTCCAATTACAGTATTATTCTTAGGAAGATGGATGAGAATTGCTGCAAAGAAATATGATTTAATGACAATGCCTGACTTTTTAGCAGCAGTTTATGGTGGAAAATTAATAAGAATTTTTGCTGCAATAGGAATTGTTATTGGTTGTGTATTTTATGCTACAGCACAATTCAAAGCCTTAGGAATCCTATTAAGCACAATTTTAGGAATTCCTTATGTAGCAGGAGCAGCTATAGGAATTGCTATTTCAGCAATATATATCATTATAGGAGGATTTATTGCAGGTGCAATAATTAATGTATTAAATGTATCAATGATGATTTTAGCATCACTTATTGCTGTAGCATTAGGCTATATTTGGACTGGTGGCTTTGCTAATATGTATGCTACTATTGCAATGGCTTCAGGAGGAGTTTCATGGACTAATCAAGATGTAGCTGCAGGTGGAGCTGCATGGTCCCTCTGGATCAGTTGGGCCTTCTTCCTTTCATCATTTGGACTTGCTGGTCAGCCTCAAATTGTTCAAAAGCTTTATGGAATAAAGAAACCTTCTACATTATGGTTGTGGGGATTATTAGGTGCAATTGTATTTGGAATTACATGTCCTGCTTATTGCTATTTAGGAGTAGTAACAAAATATTTGACAGTAACAGGACAAGCACCAAATATTGTTGCTGTTTATGGATCACCTGATTATGTAATTGCTTGGTTAACTGTTTATAAATTAGGTGCAGAAGCACCTGTTCTTGGAGGTTTATTAATTGCAGGTGTAATTGCTGCTGCTTGGAGTACAGTAGATGGATTTGTAATGATGGGAGGAGCAGCTTTAGCAAGAGATATTGTAAATAAATGCTTTAGACCAAATTGGACTGATAAGCAATTATTAAGAGCATTAAGAATTGGAATGCTAATTGTAGGTGTATTAATGGTAATTGAAACAATGTTCCCAGCTGAATTAATTACATGGTTAGCTGCTATAGGATGGGCTCAGTTTGCTGCTACATTAACTCCTGCATTACTTCTTGCTACAACATGGAAGGGAATAACAAAATGGGGAGGAACCGCAGGAGTACTTGTAGGATTAGTTGTTAGTGCAGGTTTAACTTTACTTTATAGAATTCCAATGGGTACTGTAAGATTCTTAAAGATGTTCTATCTTGATGCTGGAGCATGGGGAATGATACTTGGATTTATTACAATAGTAATAGTTTCATTAGTAACAAAGAAAGAACGTGGACCATTATATTATGATATACATGGAATAGCTCCACCACAACCAGTACAACAAACAATAACACAAAAATAATTCTTTTTTATTTTTTTTATTTATGACAATTTCCTCTGAAGTTAAAATAATTTCTGGATTGGAAATCTTTTCTGGATTAATCTACTTAATATATTTTTCAGCTTTTTATTCTCCTATATTTTTAATAATGTCAATAATTAGTTTTATTATTGCCTTTGGATTATTACGTTTATATAAATGGGCTTGGTTTTTATGTTTACTTATTTCATTATTTGGAGTAATTAGTGGAATTTTAATTACAATAATTGAATGGTATTATATTGCAATTAGTGCATTTCCAAAAATTATAATTGATATTATGGTCATATTAATGCTTCTTTCAAAAGATGTAAGAAAAGAATTTAAAATATAATTTTATGATAGAGAAATATTTATATAGATGAGAACAATTCTCTTCTCCCATTTACAGAGGTGTAATTAATGCCACAATGTTCCTTCCTTGAGATATATAAAACTCCATCAGGTAGTACTTACTATCTATGTCATAGACCACCATTTAATGAAGAAGGTATTCTTTTACCTAATGGAGAAATACATTGTCAAAAATGTCCATATAAAAAATAAATTGGTAGCCCGGAGGAGATTCGAACTCCTGTCGGCGGGGCCAGAGCCCGCCATGCTTGGCCGCTACACCACCGGGCTAATATTATTTTTTTAAACTATAATATTAAAGTTTTTTCTTTCTTCATAAAATTAAAAATTTATATATTTTTATTAGCGAAAACTTAATATAGTACTTTTTTCGTATATATAAATACTTCGAAATATTTAAATGTTTGTTTTAAGGTGATTTTTATGAGTAGTATGAAAATTCAAGAAAATTATGATGAAGTATTAAAATGTCCTAATTGTGGTAGTACTAGTTTTGTTAATAATTATGAAAGAGGAGAAATTGTTTGTACAAATTGTGGTTTAGTAGTAACTGAAAAAGTCATAGATAGAGGTCCTGAATGGAGAGCATTTACTTCTGAAGAAAGAGATAAAAGAAGTAGAGTAGGATCTCCATTATCACCAACAGTTCATGATAAGGGTTTATCTACAGTTATAGATTGGAGAGATAAAGATGCAATGGGAAGAAAATTAGAACCAAAGAAAAGAATAGAAATATTAAGATGGAGAAAATGGCAAATTAGAACTAGAGTTCATAGCTCTATAGATAGAAATCTTGCACAAGCAATGAGTGAACTTGATAGAATTTCTTCTCAATTAGAATTACCAAAAAGTGTTAAAGAAGAAGCAGCAGTTATTTATCGTAAAGCAGTAGAAAAAGGTTTAGTTAGAGGAAGATCTATTGAATCTGTTATGGCAGCTGCTATATATGCTGCTTGTAGAACTCAAAAAGTACCAAGAACTTTAGATGAAATTGCTAAGTATACAAAAGCTGGAAGAAAAGATGTTGCACGTTGTTATAGATTACTATTAAAGGAAGTTAATATTAAAATACCTATAGCAGATCCAATTGATTTTATAGTTAGAATAGGAAGTATATTAAATTTAAGTGGAGTAACTCAACATAGAGCTGCTGAAATTCTTCAAGAAGCAAAGAAAAGAGGAATAACTGCAGGAAAAGATCCTGCTGGTTTAGCTGCTGCAGCAATATATATTGCATCTTTATTAGAAAATGAAAGAAGAACACAAAAAGAAATTGCACAAGCAGCTCAAGTAACAGAAGTTACAGTTAGAAATAGATATAAAGAATTAATGAGAGAACTTAAAATAGAAATTCCATCTCAATAATGATAGAAAAAGTAATTATTAATAAAGAAGCACTTCAATTATTTTTAAATATTTGTAAAAATCTTCATCCTAAAGAAAATATAATGCTAATAAGAGGAAAAATAAAAAATAATATTATAGAAATTAATGAATTTCTTATTCCTCCTTTTTCTATTTATGGTGAATATTTTTCATCTTTTCCCTTATTTATGTTACCATTTGATTTAAGTATTATTGGTATAGCACATTCACATCCAAGTGGTAATAGTAATCCATCAATAGAAGATTTAAATAATTTCTATGGAAAAATAATGATAATTTCTTCATATCCATATAATTCTATTGTTATATATGATCGAAAATTAAAAAAACTTCCATATGAAATTAAATAATGTGAGAAATTGAATAATAGTAATAAAGTAATTATTAGCTTATTTATAATTATTGGCTCAATTATTAGTATACTTTATATTAATTATGTATGCTATTGGAAATATTTTGAATTAAATGATTTAATTATAGTTAGACCAGTTCTAATTTACTATTTACCTATTAACTATATTCTAATTCTTATTTCACTTTATGGCATATCATCTTCATATATTAAGAAATTATTAAAAAGAGGTTTTTCTATTAGTGATTTTAAAAAATTACTCTTTGGAATAATTGATACAAGTTGTTCAGTTTATTGTAAAGATAATAAATATTGTATTCGATTATATAGTAATGATATGACTTTACATAAAATATTTTCAGATATGATATACTTAGTTTATGGTAAAAAACCTACAACTTTCATTACTAAAAATACATATGTTACACAATTATACAGTAAAAATATTTTAATGGATATGAAAAATATTAAACTTGATTTTAATCCTAAAGTAAAAATAGAATTTGTTCGTATTATAATGTCTGGAGAAGGATGGATATCACTTTCATTTATTAACTCTTCATCATATATTAAAATTTATCCAAAACTTGGATTTGGCTCAACAATTCCTTATGAAAAATTATCTTTTTATAAAAATATTATGTATGAAGTAGGATTAAATTTCAAATTAGTAATTGATAAGAGATATGAAAATAGAGGATATTTAGTTACTAATAATATAAATGATTTTAAGAAGTTTAAAGAAATTGGAGGATTTATAGAAGAAGTACATATTAAAAAAGGATTACTTAAAGGTATTGAAAAGAATTCTCTTTTAGATTTTGTAATAAATAAAAATAATATAAAATTATCTTCAAAAGAAGAAGCATTAAATTTAATAAAGAACTCATGTGTAGATAGTAATTTAAGAGCTTATTTATATCGTATAATGTTGGGATGAAAATTGAAAATACTTTGGGCTCCTTGGAGAGGAGTATTCCTAACAGAAAAAAAAGATATTTGTATATTTTGTGAAAAACCAAAAGAAAATAATGATGAGAAAAACTTCATTTTTTCTAGAAGAAAGTATGTATTTGGAATGTTAAATAAATATCCATATAATTCAGGTCATGTAATGATATCACCTTATAGACATGTAACAAATATAGAAGATTTAACAAAAGAAGAATGGAATGATATGATTGATTTACTAAATGATTGTATTAAAGTAATAAAGAAAATAATGTCACCTGATGGATTTAATATTGGATTTAATATTGGTAAAGTAGCAGGAGCAGGATATGAGCATATTCATTTACATATAGTACCAAGATGGTTAGGTGATACAAATTTTATGCCTATATTATCAGAAACAAAAGTTATATCTGAACATCTAGAAGAAACATATAAAAAATTAGTTATTTATTTTAAGTAATTATCTTTCAATTTCAATATTTTCTGGTGAAAATCCAGATTCTATTAATATTTCTGCAACTTTTTCTCTATGATCTCCTTGTAATTCTATTCTACCATTCTTTTCAGTTCCTCCACATGCAAGTTTACTTTTAAGCTTAGATACTAATTCTTTAATATTTACATTTTTATCATTAATTCCTTCAACTATAGTTACATCTCTTCCCCATTTTCTTTTTTCTAGGAAAATTCTAATTTTTTGTTGCTCTTTAACTATTACTTCACAAACACATATATCTTTAGGTAGTCCACATTTCGGACATATTTCACTCAAGTTTCTTAATCACCTAATGCAATAATAATTAATTGCTAAGTGTTATTTATATTTTTATAACATAGAAAAACATAAAAAATAATTTATATTAAAAGTTAATTATGAAAAAAATTTATTTTATAATTCCTGTAATAATAGTAATTGTTCTCATATTTGCTTTATTTTCTCCTACTATTTTTTCAACTTCTAAAAAAGTTAAAATAGGTTATATGCCAGCAGCAAGTTATAGCTTATTATGGATAGCTTATGAAAAAGGATATTTTAAAGAAGAAGGTATAGATGTAGAATTAAAAGAATATCCCTCAGTTGCTCAATTAATTAGTGCTTTATATAATAAAGAAATAGAAGGTGCTCCACTAACATCAGTTGCTATTGGTGCATTTATATCTAAATTAGATATAAAAATTGTTTCTGGAAATTCACTTGATGGTACTGCTCTTGTATCTACTAAGAAAATTTCAAAATTAGAAGAATTATCAGGAATGAAGCTTGGTACTGTACAATATGTACCAGGTGATTTTATATTTAGAAAAGTAATAGAAGAAAAAAATATTTCAGTAAATATAAAAGAATATTTTTCTCCACCTGATGCTCTTTTAGCTTTAGAAAATGGAACTGTTAATGCATCATTATTATGGGAACCTTATGTTTCTTTAGCAGAATATAGAAATTTAACTATAGGATTATGGGATCTTAATGTTTATAATAAAACTTATCCTTGTTGTTTAATGGTATTTTTAGATTCTTATATTAAATCTAATCCTGATATTATTACTAAATTTATAAGAGCTCTTATAAAAGCTGAAGTTTTTGCATATAAATCTCCTGGAGAAGCATTACCTCTTGTGAAAAAGTATTTACCTAGTATTCCTGTAGAAATTATTTACAAAAGTATATTTTATATTGATGAAAATATAGGAAAACCAAGAAATCCAGTATCTGCTTATATAGATTATGATTTCTTAAAATCATTTTATTCATTATTAGTTCCTTCTCTTATGTCACAAAATGATTATGCTTTATTACTCTCAAGAATAGATTTAACATATTATCAAAAAGCTATTTCTTCTTTAAGAGCAGAAGGTTTTTCACTTCCTGAGTATTATCATTAAATTATGACAATTAAAACTTCATTATATTACTTTCCAAATGATTTATTAAAACAAAAAGGAATAGTAATTACATTAAAGGATTTAGAAGAAATATCAAAAAAACATGGAACAAAAATTACAGTAAAATTAGATAAAATAGGTGCTATTGGTCCAATTTCATATATTTTACTTAGAGGCTTATTAGTAGATATAATTGTTATAACAATTGAAGGAGATAATGAAGAAAGTATTAAGGCTACTATTAAGGAATTATATTCTAAATATGGTGAATATGAAGTATTTCCTGGAAAGATAAGTTCAATAGCTAAAAAACTTAAATCTGAACTTAAGCAAAGTTAATCTTCTTCTACATCTGTTATTCCTCTTGATGTAATTGCAAATATACATTCACTTTCTGGATGCATTGGCGAATCTATAATTCTTGCAATTCTTCTATTTTCTTTTGATTTTCTAAGCCATATTCTATAAGTTGATCCATGAGCTAGTATATTTCCACCTGCTGGTTTATTTGGATTTCCAAAGAATACATCAGGTGCTGATTGAATTTGATTTGTAACAACTACTGCAACATTAAATATATCTGCTATTGTTGATAATTGATGAAGATGTTTATTTAATTTTTGTTGTCTTGTTGCAAGTACTTCTCTTCCTGGATATTCAGATCTAAAATGAGAAATTACTGAATCAATTACAACAAGTCTAATATTTTCATTTGGAATTAAATTTGTAGCTTCTTCAGCTAATAATATTTGATGATCTGAATTGTATGCTCTAGCATATATTATATTTTCTAATGTTTTTTCAGGATCTAAATTATAACTTTTTGCAATACTAACTATTCTTTCAGGTCTAAAAGTACCTTCTGTATCTATATATAATGCTTTACCAGAAAGTCCTCCTTTTTCAGGTGGTAATTGAACAGTAACACTTAATTGATGACATAATTGTGTTTTTCCTGAACCAAATTCACCAATGATTTCTGTTATAGCTTGTGTTTCAATTCCTCTTCCAAGTAAACTATCTAAAGCTTTTGAACCAGTAGTTATATAACCTATATTAGATCTTCTTGATAATACTTCTTTTGCAGTTGTAAATCTTATCTTTAATAAATTTCTTGCATTTTGAGTAATTTCTGCAGCTTTTTCCTCAGATATATCAGCTATTTCAACTAAAGTTCTTACTGGAGTAACTGCAAGGGCTTCTACAGTAGTTATACCTGCTTCTCTTAATTTCTCAGCTGTAGCAGGACCTACACCCTCTACATCTTCTAATCTATATCTCTGAGACATAGTCATCCTAAATTACAAAATGTTTTAGTTAGATTTAAATATTTTCAGTAAAACTTATTATTAAATATTAAATTAAAATCTTTACTTAATTGAAAAATTTTAAAGTAGAGAGTTAAGTGAAAGTTTTTCTTTTAATCCAATTGAAAATCCTTCATTAAATGCTCTTATATTTTCCTCTATATTATATGGAATACTTTCTTTTATTGCTTCAATTATTAATTCTTTTTTCAATGGAATTATATTTAATCCAATTAATGCACCAATTAATACAATATTAGTTACTATGGGCAATCCAATATCTTCTGCTATTTTTGTAGCATCAAAGGCTAATACAAACTTAGCAATTTTTTTAATTAATGAAATTAAGTAATTTATATCAGGATATTTTGCTCTTCCTATATTTACTTCTATTGGATATATTGGTCTTGTATTAGTAATAACTATTCCTTTTACTTTTAAGAAATTAATTACTGCTCTTAAACATTCCATTGGCTCTAGTCCTATTACTATATCTGCTTTATGTTCTTCTATTAATGGTGAATATATATTTTTTCCAATTCTTACATGACTTACTACAGAACCTCCTCTTTGTGCAATTCCATAAATATCTGTAATTTTAACATCATATCCTGATTTTAATGCTGCTAATCCTATTATTTGAGCAGCTCTTACATTTCCTTGTCCTCCTACACCTGATATAATGATATTAAACTCCATTTTTATCACTCTATTTTTTCTATTGCTTTATTAGGACATACATCAATACATACATTACATCCTGTACAAATTGTTTTATCTATAAATGCTTTATTCTTTGATACATCAAAACCTATTGCAGGGCATCCAAAAGTTAATACACAAACTTTACATCCATTACATAATTTTTCATTTACTTTACATGGAATAATTTTCTCTCCTTTTATTCTTGCTAATCTTACTCTTACTTGAGCACATAATCTTCTAAATATAATAACAGCAGGTCCTGGATATTCTATTGCTTCTTTCATTACTTCTATACTATTTTTTAAATCATAAGGATCAACAATTTTAATAAAATCAATTCCACATGCTTTACAAATATCTTCAATTTTTACTTTTTTTGTTTCTTTACCAGTAGCAGTTTTTCCAGTACCTGGATGAGGTTGATATCCAGTCATTCCAGTAACATAATTATCTAATATCATAATTTTTATATTTGCTTTATTAAATATTGCATTAATTAATGCTGGTATTCCTGCATGATAAAAAGTAGAATCACCTATTGTTGCAATTACTGGTATATTTATTTTGCTTTGATAAACACCATTAGCAACTCCAATACTTCCTCCCATACAAAATACATTATGCATAAATCTTAATGGAGGATTTATTCCTAAGGTATAACATCCAATATCTCCAATAGCAATATATTTTGATTTTAATGCTTTTTTTGCTGCATAAAATGATGCTCTATGTGGACATCCTGCACACATTGTTAATGTTCTCGATACAATTAATTTAGAAGCTTCTTTAATAAACTCTAATTTCTCCTTAAAATCTTCATTAATTGGAATTTTAAGTATTTGTGATAATGCTTTACTTACAATAGAATAATTAAGTTCTCCAGTTCTTTTTACATGACCAGTAAGTTTTCCTAAAATTTCTACTTTTGGATTTACTTCTTTTGCTATAATTTTTAATTCTTGTTCTATAAATGGCTCTCCTTCTTCTATAACAATTACTTTATCTAAATCTTTTATGAAATTCATTACTATATTTTTTGGAAATGGATTTGCAATTCCAATTTTTAGTAAATTTATCTTTAGATTATGATATTTTAAAAAATCTAATACATAGTTTATAGCAACAGAAGATGATATAATTCCTATATTTTCATATTCTCCTTTAATTCTTTCTTCCTTGAATAATTTATCTTTATATGAATTTTCTACTATTTTTTCTAATTTTTCTAATTTATCATGTAAAATTTGATGCATTTTTGGTATTACAATAGGTCCAACTATTCCTTCTCCTAATATAAAATCATTATAGTAATCATCATGAAATTCTGGTTTTTTAATATTTCTATTTAATTCTCCTAATGTAACTACTCCTCTAGAATGACAAATTCTAGTTACCATTCTTATCATAACAGGTAATTTTACAGCTTCTGATAATTCTACTCCAATTTTTACATAATCTTTTGCTTCTTGAGGATTTGATGGTTCTAAAACTGGAATTTCTGCCATTTTTGCCATATATCTATTATCTTGTTCATTTGCAGAACTATGACCTGAAGGATCATCTGCAGATATTATTAAAATTGCTGCACTTGGACTATGATAAATAACATGCATTAATGGATCTACTATCCAATTAGCTCCTATATGTTTCATAGATACCATTGATCTTTTTCCACATATAGCACCACCAATTGCAACTTCAAAAGCAACCATTTCATTAGTAGACCATTCTACATGCATATTCATATCTTCTGCAACAAGTGAAAGAGTATCTATAATTTCTGAAGCAGGTGTACCTGGATATGATGCTGCAATTTCTATATTTGATTCTAATGCTCCTCTTGCAATTGCCTCATTACCTAATAATAATACTTTTTCTCCAGGGGAATTCTTTGCTATTATGTGTTTCATTCATTACACCTTAAAACTTCAATATTTTATTTTCAAATATTAAAATATTTTTTAAATAAAGTTTAAATTTTTAGAAAATATACTATCATTATTACATGGTGATATAAATTGGATAAAATAAAAGTAGCAATACTTGGTGCTACAGGAATGGTAGGGCAAAGATATGTAAAACTACTAAGTAATCATCCTTGGTTTGAAATTTCAGTACTTTCAGCATCAAGTTCTTCTGTAGGAAAAAAATATGGAGAAACTGTAAAATGGATTATTGAAGATGAAATTCCTGAAAATGTTAAAGATATTATTATTGTACCTGCTGAAGTTGAAGAAATGAAAAAAGAAGGTGTAGAAGTTGTATTTTCAGCACTTCCTTCAGAAGTAGCATATGATATTGAATTAAAAATGGCTGAAGCTGGATTTACAGTAGTTTCAGATACTAGTGCACATAGAATGGATCCTGATGTACCATTAATTATTCCTGAAGTAAATAGTGATCATATTATTGCAATTGAAGAACAAAAAAAGAAGAGAAAAGGAGTAATTATAACAGGACCTAATTGTACTGCAATTGGTCTTGCAATTTCTTTAAAGCCAATATATGATGAATTTGGTATAAAAAGAGTTTTAGTATCAACAATGCAAGCTTTATCAGGTGCAGGATATTTTGGAGTACCATCTATGGCAATACTAGATAACTTAATACCTTATATAAAAAATGAAGAAGAAAAAGTATCAAAAGAAATACTTAAAATATTAGGAAAATATGAAAATGGTTTTAAATTTGCTAATATTAAAATAGGAGCAAGTTGTCATAGAGTATGTGTTTTAGATGGTCATACTGAAGTAGTTTTTCTTGAAACTATTAAAAAAGCAACACCTGATGATATAAAATATTGTATGAAGAAATTTAAAGGAGAACCACAATTACTTTCATTACCAACTGCACCATTACAACCAATAATTGTAAGAGAAGAACCTGATAGACCTCAACCAAGACTTGATAGACTTGCTGGAGAACCTGAAAGAGCAAAAGGAATGGCTATTGTTGTTGGAAGAATAAGAGAAGAATTCGCATTAGATAATGGAATTAAATATATTCTTCTTAGTCATAATACTATTAGAGGAGCTGCAGGTAATGCAATTTTAATTGCTGAACTTTTAAAAGCAAAAAATATAATATAAAATAATCAAGAGATGAATATTATGAGAATTGTAATGAAATTTGGCGGAAATCTCATGGATGGTGCTGAAAGAATAGATCATTCTTCAAATCTTGTTGTAGATAGAGTAAAAAAAGGTGATGAAGTTATAGTTGTTGTATCAGCAATGTCAAATGTAACTGATGAACTTATTTACATGGCTGAATGTGCAAAAATTGGAGAAATAGAAAAAGTTAGAAGTAAAATTGATGAACTTGAAAAACGTCATATTGATACTGCAAGAAAAATTTGTAGTGGAGAAATACTTAATGAAATAGAACAAAAAATAAGATCTACAATAAATTTATTAGATCAATGTTTAACAGGTGTTTTTCTTTTAAGAGAATTAACTCCAAGATCAAAGGATTTAATTCAATCCTTTGGAGAAAGACTTTCTGCTCCACTTATGAGAGGTGCACTTATTTCAAAAGGAATAAAAGCAATTGATTTAACTGGTGGTGAAGCAGGAATTATAACTGATAGTAATTATGGTAATGCAAGACCATTAATGAATATAACAGAAATTATGGTAAGAGAAAAATTACTTCCAATTATTAAAGCAGGTATAGTACCTGTAGTAACAGGATTTATTGCACAAGATAGTAATGGTGTTATTACAACATTAGGAAGAGGAGGATCTGATTATACTGCTACAATATTAGCAGCTGCATTAGATGCTGATGAAGTTTGGCTTTGGAAGGATGTTGATGGAATAATGACTGCAGATCCTAAATTAGTACCTAATGCAAAAACAATTCCTATTCTTTCATATGCTGAAGTAATGGAAATGGCATATTTTGGTGCTAAAGTTCTTCATCCATTAACAGTTACAGCAGTTCAAGATAAGAGAATACCTATAATAATTAAAAATGCATTTAATCCATCAAATCCTGGTACTATAATAAGAGAAAAACCTGATACAAGTAAGAAAGTAAAAGCTGTTACTGCTATAAAAGATGTTAGTATTATTCATACTGGAGGAGCTGGAATGATAGGTGTTCCTAGTGTTGTAGCAAGAGTATTTTCTACACTTGCATCAAATAATATAAATGTAATTATGATATCACAAAGTTCTTCTCAGGCAAATATTTCCATGGTAGTAAGTAAATCAGATTTAGAAAAAGCACTTAAAGCACTTAAGCTTGAATTTAAAAATGGAGAGATGATTAGAGATATATATGCTATTCCTGATGTTGCTGTAATTGCTATAGTTGGTGAAGGAATGAGAGGTGTAAAGGGTATAGCTGCTAAAGCATTTACTGCAGTAGCTGAAGCAGGAGTTAATATACTTATGATAGCACAAGGATCATCAGAACTTAATATTTCATTTGTAGTAGAAGAAAAAGATATGAAAAAAGCAGTTGAAGCAATTCATAAAGCTTTTGAACTAGATAAGTAATTAGGTGAACTATGGATTATTTAATTGTAACTGAAAAACCTTCTGTTGCAATTAAAATTAAAAATATCATAGGTATATCAAATGTAGTTGCTTTAAAAGGACATTTTTTAGAATTAGATTTTTCAGATGAATATAATATATGGAGAAAAGTAAATCCAAAAGACTTATTTAAAGCTCCAATTATTTGGAAAATAAGAGATAAAGAAACTTACTATTTACTAGAAAATAAAATTAAGAATAGTAATAGTACAATAGTAATTGCAACAGATAATGATCCTGAAGGAGAATTAATAGGCTATGAGGTTTTATTAACTTCTAAAAAAGTAAGAGGTTATATTGATTATAGAAGAATGAGATTTAATAGTGTTACATCATCTGAAATTATAAATGCATGGAAGAAATTAGAATATGATTTAAAATGGAATTGGGTATGGAAAGCATTATTTAGACATAAATTTGATCTTATTACAGGTGCAGCTTATACAAGATTATTAACATTATCTGGAAGATTTAATAGTAAATTAGTTTCTTGGGGATCATGTCAAGCACCAACATTATGGTTTGTATATAAAAGAGAATTAGAAATAAGAAACTTTAAACCAGAAAAATATTGGACTATTTCTGCTATTGTTAATATAAATGGAGAAAAAATAAAACTATCTACTGATGTTATTAAGGATAAATTAAAAGCACAAGAAATATACTATACAATTAAAAAATGTAATTATTTAACTATAAAAGAATTTGAATTAACTGAAGAAATAATCAATAAGCCTTTACCTACTGATACTGATTCTATGCTTCAAGAAGTTAGTAAAATATTTGATATTAGTGGTACAAAAATAATGAAAATTGCAGAAGAACTTTATGCTAATGGTTTTATAAGTTATCCAAGAACTGAAACAAATATGTGGATTGGAATTGATCATAGAGAAATACTTAAAGCTTTATCAAGAACTCCTCTTGGTAAATATATTGATATGAAGAATTATAATCCAGTTAGTGGTAAGAAAAATGATGGAGCACATCCACCTATATATCCAACAGGATATTATTATTTAAGTGATATAAAAGGTAAAATATGGGAGTATATAGCAAGAAGATATTTAGCAAATGTTGTAGGTAGAAATGCAAAATTAAATAGATGGAGAATTACTATTGATGTAAATGGAATATTATTAACTGCTACAGGAAAATACTTTATTGATAGAGGATTTTTTGATATTTTTCCATATTTTGAACCAAAAAGATTAACATATGTACCACAATTATATCCAGGTTATAAACTATCAGTAGTAAGTGTAAAAATTGAAGAAAAAGAAACAAAACCACCATCTAGACTTACAGAATCTGAATTATTAAAATTACTAGAAGAAAACTCCATAGGAACAGATGCAACAAGAGCAGATTATCCAAATTTAATAGTTGAAAGAGGATATAGTTTTAAAAAAGGAAAAAGATTTTACTTAAGTGAAATAGGAGAACAATTAATTAACTTATTAATAAGTGTAGATGAAAGATTAGTAACACCTGAAACTAGACGTTATGTTGAGAAATTAATGAATGAAGTTGAATCTAATTCTTTAAATGTAGATGAAGCTTTATCTCAAGCATTAAAAATTTATGAAGATCTTTATGAAAAACTATTAGAAAAATTAAAATTAAGTAATTAATCTTCCATTATAAAGTCTATAGACTTTATCAGCTATTTTTATTAATTCAGGATCATGTGTAGATATAATAATTGTTTTTCCTTTATCTCTTAAATCTTCCATTATATTATGAATTATATGAGATGTTTCTTCATCAACAAATACTGTAGGCTCATCAGCAAGTATATATTTTGGATCTTTAATTAATGCTCTTACAAATGCAATTCTTTGTTGTTCTCCACCTGATAATTGTTCTACTTTATGTTTTGCTCTTTCTAGAACTTTTAATCTTGATAATAATTCCATAGCTTTATCTATATAATCCATAGGATTTAAATCCATAGAATAAAGTGGAAGTAAAATATTTTCTAATGCATTATATCCTGGTAGTAAGTTTATATGTTGAAATATAAATCCAATATTTTCTCTTCTAAATTTTGTTTTCCAATAATCAGAATATTTTGTAACATTTTCTCCATTATATATTACATCACCATATGTTGGAGTTAATATTAATCCTATAATACTTAAAAGTGTAGTTTTTCCACATCCAGATGGTCCAGTAATAACAGTAATTTTTCCTTCTTCTATTTTCATATTTATATCTTTTAAAGCAATAACTTCATTTGGTTTTCCTTTATTATATATTTTAGTTATATTCCTTAATTCAATCATGCAATTCCTCTCCTCATAGCAATATCAGGATCTGTTATTGCATTAAGCCATGCAGGTACAACTGTTGCTATTAATAATGGAAATATTGTTACTGAATATATAGAGAAAACTGTTGTCCAATTTATAAATACAGGTATTTTAAATTCTCTTGGTAAGAAATACCATCCTAATAATATATCTATTAATCCTGGTGCTCCAAGATATAATGAATAAATATATCCTAATATCATACCTAATGAAGATGCAAAAAATCCAATTACAAGACTTTCTATTAATCTTACTTCAATTATATCTAATGTTGAAAATCCAAAGGATTTAAGTAATCCTACTTCAAATCTTGATTGTTGTCCAACAACTATCATTTGACTTAATGATATTAATGTAACTGCAACTAAAATAATTGACCATAAAGTAACAAATATTCCTCCTCTACTTGCATAAGCTACTTTATAACCTCTTAATAATAAGTCTTTATCTAATACTCTTAAATTTGGAATTGTTGACATTTTTACTGCAATATCTGATGGTCTATATCTTGGATTTATATAAACACAAAGATCACTTACATATCCATTAGGTATATTAAAGAAATCTCTTGCATCTTCAATTGACATAATAATCATATCTGCAGTATATATTGATGTTTGATCAGAAAAAATTCCTATTACTTGATATTTCTTCGCTTGTATTGCTTCATTTAAAAATATTACATTATCTCCAACTTTTAAATTCAATAAATTAGCAAGTAATTTTCCTACAACTATTTTTCCTCTATCTCCTTCTTTAATAAAACGACCACTTTCTAATCCAAAATTTTCTAATGGAGAAATATTAGAAGTATCAATTCCAATAATTGTAAATACATAATTTGAAATTCCTACATATCCCCATATTCTTGGTACAACTTTTTCAACACCTTCTATTTTTGATATTTCATTTATATATGAAATAGGAATAGGTTCAAGTCTTCCTCCTCTTAAAAATTGAATAGTTAAATCTGGAGCAGCTTCTATGCTTATTTCAGCTTCTTTTTCTAATCCATCTTTTACAAATAAAACTGATGAAATCATTGTAGTAGCTATTAGAAAAGTAATTAATATTACCATTGTTCTCATTTTATATCTTAAAATACAATCAAAAGCATAACTTATGATATTTTTTTGTTTTTTTATCATTTTCCTTCCCTCATTACAGTTATATTAAATCCTGGAATTTTTTCAAAAAAAATCTTTTAATTTTAATGGAGTATCAATAAAACTAGATGAAACTACATAATCATGACCTCCTGGTACATCATATAATGCTCTTACAAATATATCAAGTAAGGGATTTCTTGTACCTTCATAATTTGTACCAATAGCAATACTTGGTAATCCAATTGTTCTTCTTAATTCATAATAATATTCATGATTTTGCCATTGTATTTGATTTATTATAGTAATTAATATTAATAACACTGTAAAGATTATACTCATTATTGGAATTATTCTTGATTTTTTCATAAATATCACTTATTTAGTTGGTAATATTATAAGATATCTTAATAAACCTTCAAATCCATGTGATTCTATTTCCATTACATTATCTACTCCTGCTTGAATTAATGTAACAAAACAACATGAAGCTATAGATGTATTTACTACATAAGTTGTTTCAATATAACTTTCACCTAATGGTATTCCATTAAATTTTATAAATATACTTCCTTTTTTCTCTACAACTAATGGTTGAACTCCAAGAATCATAATAGATTGTCCTCCACTTCCTGTATATTGAAAAATATCTCTAATTGTTTCTCCATTTTTTATTGTAAAATTATTAGAAACATAAGTTCTTTCATCTATCCAACCCTTTGGTAATGGTTGTTTATAAAGAGGATTAAAATATGGATGAGTATAAAGAAAAACTCCAACTACTACTAATATTCCAGATATTGATATTATAGACATTAATATAAATATAAATGATAGATTTATCTTCATTTATTTTCATTTTTCTTATTTTTACTTTTTTATTTAAGGATTGCTCTTAGAATTTTTTTTAGAAGAAGTCAATTCCATTATTCTTATATTTTTAAGATTTATCAATTAAATTGGGGTTAAATATGAAGGAAAAATTAATATTTGCTATATTTGCAGTAGTTGCTATAGTAATAATAGGAATAGGTGTGTACTATTACTATACATATTATGGAGTTCCAAGATGTGAAGCTTGTGGTATGCTTATAACACCAGAAATGGATGCAAACTTTAAAGTAATTGATGTAAATACAAATCAAAGAGTATGGGTATGCTGTCCAGGATGTATGTTAAGAGTAGTTGCAGCACATCCTAATGTTCATATAGAAGCATTAGATAGTTGGTATGGAACTTCAGCTCCCAAAATTATTATAGAAATAAGAAATGGAACTGTTGTAAGTGTTGATCCTCCTACAACAAAAATACTCTTAGGAGCAGCAATTACTAATAGTTGTAGTAGTAATAGAATAGCAATTAATGATACTTCAGTAGAATTACTATTAAAATATGGATATAATGATAAGAATCCATTAACTGTATTTAAAACTCAATTACCAGCTGGTACTCCGGTATTAACTATAGATCAAGCTCTTCCAAGATTAAAAGCTAAGGGAATAGCATATGTACCACCATCTATGGCATTTATTACAAGCATAATTGTAATTGGAATAGTAATTCTTATAGTAGGAGCATTTACATATAAGAAATTAGTAAAGCCTACTCCTACTACTACAAAGTGAAATAAAATGATATGGACTCCATTAACTGCAATAATGATAATACTTGGTTTTTCTGGAGTAGTATTAATGCTATATACTGGACCAAAAGCTTATATTATAATTAAAAAAATATCAAAAGCATCACTTGAAGAAAAATATGAATTAGAAAAATCTTTTTATCTTATTTCTACAGTCATTTGGGTATTATTTATAGTTAGAATTATTGCAAGTGTACTTTTCTGGGCAACAAATGAAAGCTTAATTCCACTAATTCCTGGTGCTATGTGTCAATTTGGAGTAAATCAAGCTGGAGCACCTTGGTCTTGGATAGATAATGGAGTTAAGTTAATAGTTTTATTAGTCTATGGAAATTGGCTTGTTTTAGATCTTATAAATAGAAGAGTAAAAGGAGCACCATTAATGAAATCTTTATCTAAATTATTTCTTGCTTTTATACCATTAATAATAATTGATGTTTTTCTTGATTTAGCTTTTTATTTTACAGTAAGTCCAGTTGTTGTACCATGTTGTAGAGTTGTATTCACTGCAGAAAGTCCAGTTCCATGTCCATATTGTTTTATCTTCCATGATGCTCCTTTATTTATTGCAGTAATCTCTGGATATGGACTTTCTATATGCTTTACCATATGGGGATTTGTTGTAAAACACTATACTTCAAAATATAAAGAAATAGAAGAAGTTGGAACAAGTGTAATGAGAAAGCTTGCAATATTAGCATTAGGATTTGCTATTTTAGGAACAGTAGTACTTATTCCAGCAATTATACAAGTTATGAGTCCTGCAGTACCAGTACATTAAGGTGATATTATGAAAATAAAAACATCAATTATAATAATAATCTTAATAATATTAGGAATTTCTTTTATTTCTCTTACTTTTTTCTATGCTAGAAAACCATATGAAAATATACCATTAGAAAAAAATGTAAAAATTTTAGATATAGAAATAGATAGAAGAAATCATATTATAATGAGTATTACAATATATAATGAAGGAGATCCTTTAATATTAGAAGGAGCAAGTCTTGTTAAAATTCAAGCATGGATGACTATTATTTCTACAAAATTCTCTCAACCAATAATTGCTTATACTAATACTTCAACTAAAATTCCATTAGGAGCAGGTTATAAATTAGATCCAGAAGGTGCAGATTATTATCTTTACATATTTACAAATAAAGGTACAGCAATAAGATGTATGATATCATATCCAACACCAGTAAAATAACTATCTTATTGTCTTAATAATAACTTTTGAAAGAGAATCAAAAGAAATTTTTCTTGCTGCTTTTTTATTTAATTTTCCTCCTATAATATCAATAATTTTTCCATTTTCAGCTATTAAATATACTTGATCTGATAAACAAATTCCAATACAAATATCATTAACTATAATTTTATCACCTGGCATTGCACAATGTATTTTTCTTATTTCTCTTGATCCTATTTTACTAATATTCATTAATTCAATACTAGGTTTTATTATACTAAGTCCAGTTACTTCTTTAATAATATTAATTAATTCATTATTTTCTTCATTCCAAACTATAATACCACCATCTTTTCTTCCTATTCTTTCTATATGTATTAATGGAAAATTTGTTAAATTCTTTAATATTTTTGTATTAGAAATTGCTTGTGCAATATAAATTATTCCACTTTCTGTACTTCTTCCATTATTTAATATAATAATACCATCAATATCCATTAATGAAACTTCATCTAATATTCTACTTAGGCTTTTATCTATATTTTTTAAAAAGAATTTTCCTACTTCTTTTCCAGCTGGAATTGTTATGTATTTTATATTTTTCTCTCTAAGTAAATTACTTATTTTTTCATACCATTTTTCTGATATAATTTCTACTGATGTTATTACTAAAGCAATTTTCTTTATTTTACCTGTAATTTCACTTAAACTTCTTGGTAACCATTCTAAAATCTTTATTGAACCACCTGCTTCTCTAAATTCTTCTATTAATTTTAATAACTTATCATCAATTTTATCTATAATCCATGATGATTTTTGTAATTGAAAAGCTTCTAATTTTTTTAATCTTCTTACTAATCTTATTCTAATTCCATGTGGATCTTTTTTTCCTTCTATATCATATAGTATTAAATACATAATTAATATATAGTATAACTAGCTTTATTTTTAACTGAAAGTGATTATAATGTATGTAACATTAATTGCTCGTCATCCTCCAGCATTAATTTTACCTATGAATATAAGAATAATAGATGCTATAAAATTATTAAGTGAAAGAAATGTTAGACATGCAATTATTTCAAATGATGGAATTAAAATTAATGGTTTATTATCTGTAAAAGATATTCTAAGATATATAAGAAAAAAATCTTTTAATATACTTTGGGAAACTATTGAGCCTATAGTAAATAAAAAACCAATTATTGGAAAAATAACAGATGAAATTCCAAATTTAATAAAAATTATGGCAAAATATGATATAGGTGTAATACCAATAGTAGATGAAGAAATGAAAATTTGGGGATTATTTTCTGAAAGACATTTATTTAAATTATTTTCAGATGTACAAACATTTATAAGAGTATCAGAAATAATGTCAAAACCATTAATAACTACTGATATAAAATCAACAATTGATGATGTAGTAGAATTAATGCTAGATAATGATATTAGAAGAATTCCAATAGTAAGTAAAAATAAATTAATAGGAATAATAACAATTAAAGACATAATAAGATTTATGGCAAGTAATTATTTTGAAAATATTATAAATAAAGAATTAAATCCATTTGAAATAAATGCTTTAAAAATTGCATCATTAAATCCAAAAACTATTAGTCCTGAAGTTGATTTATCTGAAGCAGTAAAAATTATGAATTCTAATAATATAGGATCATTAATTGTAGTACATAATGATAAGCCTATTGGAATTATAACTGAACGTGATTTCATATTAAAAATACCAAAACTTAATGGAGTTGAATTTATAATAGATAAAAAGGGAGTAATAATTGGAAGACTATATTTTTAAATTAATTAATAGAATTTATGGAATTTTATCATTTTTATGTTTCATTACTTATATTATTTCTTTTATTTTAATTATTAACTTTATTAATTTTAATATTTCAAAAAGTATTTCTACAATAAAATTAAATTTATTATATTTTTATTCAATAAAAATACCAATAGAGATTAATTTATGGCAATTATTAATTATTATTTACGTAATATTTATTATTTGTTTTTTAATTTCTTATTTTTCTTATGAAAAATATCCCATTATAAAGTTAATAAAAGAAGGAATTTTAAGTGAAAGAAATTTTTTAATTAATATGCCTTTATTTTCATCATTTACTTTTATAATAATATTACTAATACATAAATTTGAAGAAACTATTGGAGTTGGTATAGGAGGACCTGTTTATACTGATCCATTAATTTCATTATTATCTCTATCATATGCAGTAATATCTGAAGAAATAGGATTTAGATTAATTCCTATTCTTATTCCTATTGGAATTTATTTATTATTAAAAAGATATACAAATAATTTTATTATTGCTATATTTAAGCCAGGATTTTATAATGTAAAAGATAAATGGTTAAATATAATTAAAATATTTTTAATAATTCTTTCTTCTTTTATTTTTTCTTATGCTCATTTAATATCTAATATATGGGAAATTGGAAAATTTCCTTCTACATTTTTTGCTGGAATTATAATAGGTTATTGTGCAGTAAAATATGGATTTGATGCAGCAATATTAATGCATTGGTATTTTAATTATTACTGGTTTGTAATAGAAAATTCCATATTTTATGAATTTTCATTTATATTAACAATATATACTGCATTATTTTCTATCATATATTTTCCTATTAAATTTTTTAAAATAAAAAATAGATAATAAAATTGTGATTTAAATGAAAATTGAAGAAATGATTAAAAATTTTGGAGAACCAATAGTAAAATCTGCTTTTAATGATATTATTCCCTATGTTTATTCTTCTGAAGCAAGAAAAATTATAAAGAATTTTTCTAAAAAATGGAAAGATTATTCAAGACCTTTTTTAATGATGTTAGCATGTAAATCTGTTGGAGGAAATCCTGAGGATATATATCCTATAGCAAAATCTTTTGTTCTTATAGGTGGAGGAATTGATATTCATGATGATATTATTGATTCTTCATATTTTAGAACTAAAAAAATGAAGAAAACATTATTAGGAAAATATGGATTACAGAAAACATTACTAATTGGAGATTCTTTACTAGTAGGTGGATTAATTAATCTTCATAATTTTCTTATTAATTTACCAAAGGAAAAATCAATTAAGATATTAGAAGTAATAAAAAATGGAATTTTTGAATTAGGAAGTGCTGAAATTGAAGAATTAAAATTAATAAGAAATTTAAATGTTACACCAAGAAAATATCTTAAAATTGTATACATGAAAGCAGCAGATGTAGAATGTTATACAAAAATTGGAGGAATTATAGGTGGAGGAAGTGAAGAAGAAATAAATTCTCTTGGAAGATTTGGACGTTATTTAGGAATGATTGCTATATTAAGAGATGATATAGAAGATACATTTTATGATGATTATGAGCTTATATCAAGAATTACTAAGGAAAGTTTACCATTTCCAATAGTAGTTTCACTTAAAGATTTTGAATTTAGAAATATTTTACAAAAATTATTTAATTCTATAACTCAAGAAGATATTAATAATTTGAAGTTAAAATTAAGAAAAAATAAAAGTTTTGGAAAGACAAAGAGAGTTATTAATTCTTTAATTAAAAAGGCAAAAGTAGAAGCAAGTAAATTAAAAAATCCTTCATTACTTTTATCACTTTTTAAATCTTAAGGAAGTGGAGGAACCCAAATTCTTATTGGAGTAGGATTATATTTCTTCATATTTTCACCTGTATTTCTGTTCTACACAAATACAATTAGTTAAACTAATATAAATACTTTTCTATTTTTATTTTATTGTTATAATTATTATTTAAACAAAAACTATTATTAAATCAAAATAATATCATTATAATGTGAAAATAAATTTAGAATATCTTTCAATATTAAGACAATTTCATGTATTATATGCAATAATAAATATTATTACTATTTACATAGTTCTTTCAAATTTTAAATTTATAGGCTATGATATTTCTATTCCATTTCATATAATTATTTCTTTAATGATTTTTTTAGGCTCATTAAATAGAATTCCTTTTCATCCTATATTTGATATTTTTATTATTCCTTTTGCTTTATTAATTATTATTCCTGATAGCTTATTAAAAAAGATTTTATTATGTATATTTGGTCCACTATCTTTAGGATTAAATTTATCTAAATCATTATCATCAGTAATTAATACTACAAATTTTGAGGATAGAGGAATAAAATCAGGAATTATTTTATTTACAACATATCTTTTAATTGGTCTATTTTCATTATTTATTTTAAATGTCTATTATTTTATTTTTTTAATTGTTTTTCTTAAATTAATTGCTTTCATAATGAAAATAAAATCAAAGGAATTTACTATTTATAAAGATTATACAAAAACTAAATTTTCATTAAAATTATCTTTTTTATTATTATGGCTTATTTTTATTTCTATTGATACTATATCTGGAAGTATTCTTTACTCTTTTTATCATCAGATTTTCGCTCATCTTCAAAATATTGTATTGTTTACTTCAATTATTTTTATGTTAATTGTAGGAATTCTTATTGATAAATATGGAAGAAGATGGTTTTTACTATTTTCATATGCTTCTCTTGGTATGTTATATGCTTTTATTTCTCTATTTGGAGAAACTTTAATGGGGTTAATAATTCTAGCAAGTATTCCTTGGAGTATATTAACTACTTTATTTACGATGGTAATATGGGGGGATATTTGTTCATTAAATGAAAGATCTTATTATGTTGCAATTTCATTTATAATTGTAATATTATGTAGATTATTTTATCTAATAGAATTTCCTTTATTAATTCAACAAATATTTTCTCTTATTACTATATTCCTATTTATAGCTACTTTTGTAATTTTATTACTTCCTGAAACTTTACCAGAAAGTATAAAACAAAAGAAAGAATTAGAAAATTATATTAAGAAAGTTAAGGAAATAAAGAAAAAATATGGTTAAATAATTTTATTTACAATATTTTCTAGCATTTTTGTAAATTGATGTTGTGGTTTTTCTATTACAAAAATAGAAGATCTTTTCATTATTCCAATTTCACAAAAACATGGTAATATTCCTATAATTTCACTTTCTTTTCTTAATTCATCTAATAATTTCATTTTTTCTTCACTAGTATTCAATACTTTATTTACTATTATCATAGGTTTTTTATCAAATACTTTATATAAATCTCTTACAATTTTATTTGTTCCATTAACATCAGATTCATCTAGTGTTGTAACTAAAATAGGTAAATCTGCTGCAACAACTGCATTTATAGATAAATAAATAACACCAGGACTTGTATCTACTATAATATAATCAAAATTCATTTCTTCTAATAATTTCTTTCTAATAATAAGTAATTTCTTTAAGGCTTCTATTTCCCATTTTCTTTTTCTTGATATCATTTCTCTAATTGCTTCTGTTGAAGAATCTGCAAAACATACATAGAGTTTATTCTTTTCTCCTATTTTTTCAGAAACATCTATCATACAATCATTAATTTCAATATTTCCACTTAATACATTATTTATATAATACTTTATTTCCTTTGGAATAAATACTTCATGAAGAGTAGGTGCTCTTAAATCTAAATCAAATAATGCAACTTTTTTTCCTTTTTTAGCAAGTAAAGTTGCTATATTAACTGATAATTGAGTTTTTCCAGTTCCTCCTTTAAAAGAATGTAATGTTATCATTTTCTTCATTTTTCACCACCTACTATTGAGAAATATACTTCACGTTTTACTCTTTCTCTTTTCACATAACCCATTCTTACTAATTGATTTAAATAAGCACTTTCTACAGCTCTAGCTCTACCTGTAATTTTTGCTACATCTTCAGCTTTAGCTTTTACAAGTTTTGCTAAAGCCATCATTGTTTTTCTTAAATGATCTGGTAATCTTAAAAGAAGAGAAGCATCTAATGGAATTTCTTCAGATGATCCTTCTTCTTTAATTCTTTCTAATATTTCTTTTTGTAGTACTATTATTTCTTCTAGCATTTTTTTAATATCACTAATTTCTTTTTTAATTTCATCTAAGCTCATTTTCTCATTATTTTTTTATTTTATTAAATTTATAAAACAGTATATTTGTAAAACAAATATAAATATAAAATTTTTGTAAAATATTAGGTGAAAAAATGAGTATTAAAGTTGCAATAGTAGGAGTAGGAAATTGCTGCTGTTCTTTAGTTCAAGCAATTCATTTTTATAAAAATAATGATATTGGATTAATGCATATGGATATTGGAGGATATAAACCATATGATATAGAAATTGTAGGTGCAATAGATATTGATGCAAGAAAAGTAGGAAAAGATTTATCAGAAGCTATATTTTCAAAACCAAATGTTACAAAAAAATTTATTGATGTTCCTTATATGAATGTTAAAGTAGTAAAAGGAGAAGTTTTAGATGGAGCTAGTGGAATACTTAAAGATTTGATAATTATAAGTAATGAGCCATCAGTTAATATTGAAGATTATTTAAAAAGTATAAATGCAGAAATTCTTGTAAATTTATTACCAACTGGTGCTAAAAAAGCAAGTGAATTTTATGCAGAAAAAGCAATTAAAGCTAAATGTGCTTTTATAAATTGTACAACAACTAAAATTGCATCAGATATTAATTGGAATAATAAATTTAAAGAAAATGGTTTACCATTAGTTGGTGATGATTTAATGAGTCAAATAGGAGGAACTGTATTTCATCTAGGATTAATTGAATTTTTAAATTCAAGAGGAGTAAAAATTGAAAAAACTTATCAACTTGATATTGGAGGATCAATGGAAGCTTATGGAATACTTGAAGAAGAAAGAAGAAATGAAAAAAGAAATATTAAAACACAAATAATAGAAAATTTATTACCAAAGGATGCAAAAATTACAACAGGTACTTCTGATTTTGTAGAATTTATGAAGGATAGAAGAACAAGTTATTTCTATATAGAAGGAAAGAATTGTCTTGGTTCAGATGTAATAATAGATATATATCTTAGAACAAATGATGGTCCAAATGGTGCAGGTATATTACTTGATATAATAAGAGCAACAAAATTAGCTTTAGATAGAAAATTATCTGGTAGTATATTAAGCATATGTGCTTATGGCTTTAAAAATCCACCAGTAAAATATTCATTAAGTAAAGCAAAACAATTATTTGAAGATTTTATAAAAGGAAAAATCTCTATGTAATTAATTTTGTTATTATACCAATTCCTCTTGCTCTTCCTTCTCTAAAAAGAAATCTATCTCCTTCTCTTATATAAATTGGATGAAATCTAGTTCTTACTCTTATTTTTGCTCTATCTCCTGTTCTTAATGGAATTTTTGAACTCCAAATTAATTTACATGTTTCTCTTATAGAATGAATATGAAAAACTGCTTCATAACCTAATCTAATTGTTGTTGGATGATGAAGAATAAAAACCTCTCCTTCAAATTCTCTATAAGCTTTTAATGGCATTCCTTGACCTAATAATACCATTCCTTTTTCTATTTCATCATATGATATATCTGTTATAGCAAATGTTACACTACTTCCTGCTTGTGCTTTATCTACATAAACTCCTTTTTTTGCATGTATACTTTTTATTCTTGTTTCTTTAAAACTTCCATCTTTAAATGGACCAATCCATACTTTATCATTTACTTTAATCCATCCTTGAAGAATTAATCCTGATACAACACTACCTACACCTGGAACATTAAATTTCTCATCTATATATGTTAAAAATGGTTTTGATACTTCTTTTTCCCATTTAAGTCTTGGAGGTAATAAATTTAAAAATTTTCTTAATAAATCTAATCCTTCTCCACTTTTATTAGAAATAATAAATATTGGAGTAATTCTTCCTCCTTTCATATTTCTTACAGAAATTGCAATATCATCTATATTTCTTATAATTATGGGAATTTTATTTACTCCTGGAGATTTTAATAATGTTATTAAATTTTCTATATTCTTGTAAAGAATTTCATTAGGTGTAATATCTTTTTTTGTAATAACAATAAATATTGGAATTTTTAGACTTAATGCAATTCCTAAATGTTCTTTTGTCATTGTTGAAACTCCAGTATTTCCTGCAATAATAAGCATTGCATAATCAGGATTATGTGATAATAATCCTCTTATTGCAGTTTTTAAATATTTTTCATGACCTCCAACATCTATAAATGATATAAGCTTAGAACTATTTAAATAAACTTGAGCTTCATCTAATGGACATGGTAATACATAATTTACTATATTTCCATTTTCATCAAATCCCATTATTCTTTCTGTTACAGAAGATGTTCTTCTCATTAAAACTTCATGTTTATATCTTGCTATTTTTTCCATTATTAATCCATCACCATCATCTAATTCTCCTGTAATTAAAGTTCCAATAGTTGTTGTTTTTCCATGATCTGCTTGTCCTATTGTTATAATAGAAATTTGTATAGGTAATTGATCTTTAGATCTTCTAATTAATAATTCTAATATTTTTCCTTTTTTACCTTGAGCTTCTCTTATTATATTTACTTTAGCACCTGCAATTTCTGCTGCTTTTCTAATATTTTCTAATGAAATATTAATTTCTTCATCATTTAATCCAATAATTTCTCCATCATCACTTACACCTAATATATAAAATGCTTCACCACCTTTTTCAGCAAGTCTATATCTTATTTGTGATGCTAATTCTTCTAATCTATCCTTTGTAGTTTGAGCTATCTTAAGCTTATATTCTATATTTCCATCTTCACTTTCTTTTGGAAAACTTTCTTTCATCTTTTAAAACTTATTAAATACTTATAGATAAATTTATAAGTAGTAATAGCTTTATAATTGAAGTAGAGGGGATCTAGTACGTCAGCAAAACCAGAGGCTAAGAAAGAAGAAGCTAAGAAAGAAGAGAAAAAGAAAAAGAAGAAATAATTTAATAAAGCTTTCTTAAGAAATTTCTTTTAAATTTCTAAATTAATTTTTTATTTTTTATATTATACATGATGCAATTAATGGTAAAATTATAGAAGCTTCTCCTATTATTGCAATATGTTTTGCTGTTGGCTTAATTTTCCCCCATGATATTGCTTCTCTTGGTAATGCTCCAGATAAACTACCATCATATTCCATAGCTGTTGTTATGTAAACACAATAATCTAATCCTTCTTTAAATTGATTCCACCATATTACATGATGTTTACTTATACCTCCTCCTATTATTAATGCACCAGTTTTCTTTGAATCAAAAACAATATTTAATAATATTTCCATATCTTTAAATAAATTTAATCTTAATTTATTCATTTTAGAATAGAAAAATAAATTTGTTCCGAAAGCACCATCTATAATTCCTGGAACAAATATAGGTACATTAGCTTCATATGCTGCTCTTAAAATAGAATTTTTATCTTCTATTTTACTACCAAATTCTCTTAATAATTCACTTGGAGAAATTTCTTCTTTATTTTTTATAATTTCTGGAAGATATTTTCTTACTATTTTTTCTATTAATGGACCATAATCTTCTAATGGAATTAATACATTACCAAGTCTATGAATTTCTATTTTATTTAAAAATATATCATCATATTCAAATTCTCCACATGAATATTTTGCACCAAAAGATCTTGCAATATCATGATCTATTGCACCACAAGTTGTTATTACCACATGAAATATTCTTTTTCTTATAAGCTGAGATATTACTCCTCTTATACCTGTTGCAATTAAATTTCCTGTAAATGATAGAAAATTTGTAGAATTATTTGAAATCATTTCTTTTATAATTTCTACAGCTTTATAAATTCTTGGTGCCATGAATCCACCTAGATTTTTAAATTTATTTACAAGCTCATTAACTTTCAAATCTTTTTCTAAAATTAAATCTTCAACTTTTTCTTTAATTATTTCTTTTCTAATATCTTCTTTCATAATTAGAAAGATATATTTCTATAATTTTTATTATTTTTGTTTATGAGGAAATTTCACATATCAATTTTAATTCCTATTATTTTATTAATAATAAGTATACTTTATGGTTATTTTATTCCAAAAACAAAAATTCCTATTGAAGAATCTATTTTTTATCAAATATTAAGACCTTATGCAGAATTATATAAACCTTATAATATTTCTACAGTAATTTTCTTATTTTTTAAAAATACATTAGTTATTTTTATTGCATTTTTCTTATCTCCTATATTATTAATTTCACCAATTTTTGTAATTATATTAAATGGATTTATAACTGGTTATATTGCATCAATATTACCTATAGATATTGCAATTAAAGCATTAGCTCCTCATGGAATATTTGAATTAAGTGCTTTAGTTATTGCATCATCAAGTAGTTTTCGTTTTGGATATTATACAATTATGAAGATTATTAAGCATAAAGAATATAAAATTATTGAAATATTAAAAAAAGAAATGAAATGGATTTTTATTTCATTAATTTTACTTTTAATTGCAGCTATTATAGAAACTTTTATAACACCGTTTTTAATTGGTTTTTAAACCACTCCTTTTTTCTTTAATACTTCAACTTTATCTTCCATTTTTCTTTCTTTATCTCTTCTATCATCTATTTTTATTGTTGTAACAATTCTTTTTATTCCCATTTTTACCATTACTTCATGAGCTTTTTTTATTACATTAAATATTTCATCTAAATTTTCACTTTCTATTATTGTTCCCATTGGTGTTACCATATATCTTAATCCAGAATTTTTTACTTCTTTACATACTTCTGCAATATAATCACTTACACTTGTACTTCCAGTTCCCATTGGTATTACAGTAAATTCTGCAATTATCATAAGGAATAACTATAATAATTTTTTTTATTAAAATTTCTACTCAAAAATGAGTAGTTACTCTTAAATTTAAGTTATTTCTTTTTATTTTTTATGAGTAGACAATTAGAAACATTTAAAATATCATTTACTGGATTTATGATTGCTCTTACAGCAATATTAGAAATTATAAATAGATTAGTACCATTAAGAGCACCATGGGGCATGTCAATTGATTTTGTTGCTATACCATTAATAATTACATTTCTTACTTTTGGTATAAAATATGCTTTATTTGTATCCTTAGGAATGTTTATTATATTAACTGCAATTGGTTATGGTGGTATAATAGGTGCAGTAATGAAGACTATATGTACTACATCAATGATAATTATATTATGGATAATTTCAAAAATTTCATCAAAATACACATCAGTAATTAATTATACTATTGCATCAATTTTAGCAATAATTACAAGATGTATAATTGCTATGATTTTAAATTATTACTGGGCAATTCCATTATTCTTTGGTATTCCTATTGAAAAAGCAATTGAAATATTCTTTTATGGCTCAATTATTGGTTTCATAACTTATGTATCTACTATGAATGCAGGACAAGGAATTATTGATTTATATGTATCTTGGATTATATTTAAAACAATTAAAAAAATTAAAATTAGAAAAAAATAAAATTATGTATTTTTTTAAATGATTATTATGAATTTAATTGATATTATAATAGCTGGAATAAATGCATTAATAGATTATGTTGCATTACATGTTATTACATGTTTAATTCCTGCATTTTTAATTGCAGGTGCAATTAATACATTTCTTTCAAAAGATGTAGTAATTAGATATTTAGGATATACAAGAAGTAAAATAATATCATTTCCATTAGCAGCAATATCAAGTATAGGATTAGCAGTATGTTCCTGTACTATAATTCCTATTGCCTCTGGTTTATATAAAAGAGGAAGTAGTATTGGACCAGCATTTATATTTCTATGGACTGCTCCAGCACTTAATATTTTAGCTATTACTTATACTGGTAGTATATTAGGATTGAATTTTGCAATAATGAGAATTATTGCAGCTTTATCTACATCATTTTTAGTAGGATTAATAATGGTATATGTATTTAGAAAAGAAGAATTAGCAAGATTATCTAAAACTATGGAATTAAAAGATTATAAAATAATTAAAAGTAAAAAATTTATTGGATTAATATTTTTATTAATCCTTCTTCTTTTATTACCTAATTATTTAGGTATTGGTAGACCTTATTCAGAAAAATTACTAATATTTTCAATAATTTTAATACCTACAATTATTTATACAAAACTATCTTTTAACTCAGAAGAAATTAAAATATGGTTAAGAGAAACCTTATGGTTTGTTCGTATAATATTTCCTTTACTACTTATTGGAGTTTTTATTATTGGTATAATCGGTGCAATATTACCAGAGGAATGGATAAAAATAGCATTAGGAAGAAATGATTTACCTTCTGTATTATTAGCAGATATTATTGGTGCTTTAAGTTATTTCTCAACAATGACTGAAGCACCTTTTGTTAAAATGCTTTTAGGATTGGGAATGGGAAAAGCTCCTGCTTTAGCATTATTACTTACAGGTCCTGGATTAAGTTTACCAAATATGATGGCAATAACAAGAATATTTGGCTGGAAGAAATCTCTTACTTATATTATTTCAATAATAATTATTTCAACATTTATATCTCTATTACTTGGAAATTTACTTTAAAAAAATATTTATAATAAAGTAAATAAATAAAATATGGTGAAAATATGAGTGTAATAAAAATATTTGGTTCAGATCCTCCATGTGCTAGATGTAGAGCAACAGAAAAAATAGTTAAAGAAGTTGTAAAAGAATTAAATTTAAATGTAGATGTAAAACATATTTCAGTATTTTCAGAAGAAGCAGATAAATATGGTATTACTACAACACCTGCAGTAGTAATAAATGATAAAATTGTATTTTCAGGAAGAGTACCAACTAAAGAAGAAATTAAAGATATAATATTAAGAGAATTAAAAAGTTAAATTCTTGAAAATTTATAAATTTTAATACTATTTTTTATTTTGTGAATAAGTAAATGCTAAAAAATAGTATATTCGCTAAAATTTTTAAAAATAGAAAATTAAGTAATTCAGAAGATTTATTTGAATTTACTTCTTATATTCCAAAAAATATTATTTATGATGATTGGAGTAATTCCTTACCAATTTTATTAAAAGCTTATGAGAAGAAAATTTTTGTTTTAATTATTGGACCAAAAGGTACAGGAAAAACAACATTAGTAAGAAAATTTGCTGAAATAATTAAAAAACCATTATATTCAATAAACTTTAGTTTAAGAACAAAAGAAAGTCATTTAGTTGGTACAACAGTTTTAGAAAATGGATCAACAAGATTTGCTTTAGGAATTATACCAAAATCAATGAAAGAAGGAGCAATTCTTTATCTTGATGAATTAAATGCTGCAGAACCTGATGTTTTACTTAGACTTGATGAAGCATTAGATGATAGAAGAGAAATAGTATTAAAAGAAGCAGGAGAAACAATTATAGTTAAAGCTCATCCTGATTGGTTTGTTATTGCTACAATAAATCCATTATCTCATGCTGGAACAAAGGAATTACCACCTCAATTACTTTCAAGATTTCCTATAAGAATTCATCTTGATTATCCACCAATAGAAATTGAAAAAAGAATAGTAAAAATGTATATTAATAAGCCAATAGATGAAAGACAATTAGAATTAGCAATTATTCTTGCAAATAAATTAAGAGAAGCTGCAAAAGTTGAAGATATTTATTATTCACCATCAATTAGAGAAACAATAGCTTTTGCTAAATTAATATCATCAGGTTTAGATCCAAGAGTAGCAGCAGAAATTGTATTTGCTAATGTATATTATCAATGGGGAGATGTTGAAGCAAAAAAAGTAAGAGATTTAATTGTAAGCTTATGGGGTGAATGGGAATAAGAAATGAATTAATTCTTCCTATTGCTCAATTTCTTGCTCATGTTTGGAGTGAAAATAATGATATTAATGTAATTTTATCTCCAAATATTAACTATTCTTATACATTTATTAATGAATCTATCTTTTCTCCAACTCTTGATAAATTTCCATCAAAAGATATTACTATTGCATATCGTTTATGGAGAACATCATTATGGCATCAAGCAATGCATGTATTATTAACAAATTTTTGGAGTGAAAACTTCATAGATTATTATGATTCATTTTATAGATTATCAAATTACTTATTAATTTCTAATATTATTGAAGATTATAGAATAGAAGAAGAAGGAATTAAGCTTTATCCAGGTATGGAAAAAGAATTAAAATTTTCAAAAGCAATTTATTACCATTTAGCAAATACACCAAATAATATAATTGAAGCTTATATTCAAGCAATGAATTTTGGTGCAATAAAAAATATAGATAAAATAAATAAAGAATGGATAAAAAGAGTTACTAAAGCTGTAAAATATACAAAAAATGCTTTAAAAAAAGGAAAAAATATATTTGATATTGCTCATAATGTATGTAATATTCTTGGAATAGAAGAAAATGAAAATCTTGATTTTTTTATAACTAAATTATTTTCAAAAACTAGTAAGCAAAAAATTTCAGAAAGTCAACTAAAAGAAATAGTAGAAAATTGGATTAAAGAAAAAAGTAAATTTGAAGAAAAATTAATTGAAGAAAAAGCAGAACTTGAAGAACAAAATACTAATTTAACAAGTAATATTGGAGAAGTATCAGAAATTGAAATTAAAAAAAGTAAAGAAAATCTTAAAGATATTAAAGAAATAATTGATGAAATTCTAAAAATTGATAATATAATAAAAGAAGAATTAGAATTAATAAATTTAGAAGAAAAGAAATTAGAAAGAGGTCTTAAAGGTATAGAATCAAAAGTAATTCCAAGAATAATAATACCAGATAGATTAGAAGAAGATGAACAGAGATATTATGATATAGAACTTATTAATCATTTAAAATCACAATTAAGAAATTTAAAAAAAGGATGGAAAGAAGTATATTCATATACTGGTGAATTTGATTTAGAAAGCTATATTTCAAAAAATAAAAAATTCTTTATTGATGAAGAAAGAATTAAAATTGGTGGTTATAAAGTAATAATACTTTTAGATCATAGCTCAAGTATATATGGTCATCATTATAATTATAAAAAATGTTGTATAGCTTTAGCTGAAGCATTATCAGAATTAAATATAGATTTTTCAATATTTGCATTTACAGAATATAGAGAAAGAGAAACTGGTCATCGTTATACATGTGTTTATCTTATAAAATCTTTTGAAGAAAAATGGACAAAAATTAATGCAAGAAGATTAGCACAAATACAACCTTTTGGAGGAACACCATTAGCTGATGTTTATAAAATTTTAAAACCTCTTGTACTTAGAACAAAAGGAAAAATTATTTTTATAACATTAACTGATGGTGAGCCTGCACAAGGAACTGAAAATGAATGTAGAAAAGTTATTAATTCTTTAAAGAAATATTGTGATATGATTGCAATTGCTTTTGGATATAATATGAAGAATGTAATGAGATTAATTGAAAATCTTAAAAATTTAGAATATACAAGATATATTGCACTTGATGATGTTAGAAAACTTCCTGAAAAAATACTAAGATTATTAGGAGAGAGTTAATAAAAACTAACACTAGTAATATTACTACTTAGAGTAAAATCATATGCATTTAAAAATATTGCTTTTAGATAATAAGCAATATAGTTTTTTATTTTATTTACTATATTTTTATTGTGAAGTTTTATAAAACAATAAGAAATAATAATAAATGTTTAAATTGTAATATTTGTAAAGAGATTATTTCATGTCCTGGAGAATTTAATTGTATTGGCTGTATGGCTTGTTATTTAGCATGTCCAAATGAAGCTATTGAATTAATTGAATCTGAAAGAAAAAGAGAAATAAAAGTTATTATTGATGGAGAAGTTTTCTATGTTCCAGAGAATATAACAATTTTAAAAGCACTTGAATTATTAGGATATAAAATTTCAAAATTTCCTAATGAAGGAGATATTTTTGCTCCATGTTGTACTGGTGGATGTTATTGTTGTGCAGTAGAAGTAAATGGAGAAATTAAGCCATCATGTATAACAAAAATTGAAGAAGGAATGAATATTAAAACAAAAATTAGTAAAAATTTAAGACGTTTAGATGATTGGATTCCTCATCCAGTTGGAGGAGTAGGAACTCCATGGTGGATTAAAGGAAAAGGCTATATTGAAATTGCAGTTTTTTCATGTGGATGTAATTTAAGATGTCCACAATGTCAAAATTGGATGATAACTTATAATAGTAAGGAAAAAGTCTATACTCCAAGAGAAGCTGCAATTATAATGACTAAATATAGATTACATTATGGAATTGATAGAATGGCAATATCAGGAGGAGAATGTACACTTAATAGAGAATGGTTAATTGAATATATTAAAGAATTAAAAAAATTAAATAAAGATGAAAAAGCAAGAATTCATATTGATACAAATACTACAATTTTAACAAAAGATTATATTGATGAACTAGTAGAAGCAGGAATGACAGATATTGGACCTGATTTAAAAGGATATTACTTAGATACTTTTATGAAGATAACAGGAATAAATGATAGAGAAATTGCTGAAAAATATCATAAAACATCATGGGAAGCAGTTAAATACCTAATAGATAATTATAAAGATAAAGTTTTTATTGGTATTGGAATTCCATATAATAAAAAACTTATTTCTATTGAAGAAATTGAAAAAATTGGTGATGAAATTTATAAAATTGATCCAGAAGTTCAAATTTGTATACTTGATTATAGACCTGAATTTAGAAATAGAAAAATTTCAAGACCAAGCTTTATGGAAATGGCAAAAATTTGGGAAATTTTAAAATCAAAAGGTCTTAAGACTGTTATTTGTCAAACTGAATTAGGTCATATTGGTCCTTAAAAAAAAATTAATCCTTCCAGTCTAATAGACGTTTTTCACCCTCAATTTTCTTCAAATCTGTTATATCCTGAGTTACTTCAAGTGTTCCTAAATACTTACCATTTTTATCTCTAACTGCAAAGTATCTTATATAAATCAAACGACCATCCTTATTTATCCAGAATTCTGCTACATCTTTTTCTCCTTTCTTAAATGCTTCTAAAATTCTATTAACTATGTGTATACTTTTTTGTGGATGACAAAGTTGTACTTTTCTACCTAAAATAGCTTTTGTTCTTACAAATATACGCTTTTCTGCTTTATTGAAGAATCTTACAGTATCATCTTTATCTACAAAAGTTATATCTATAGGTAAGGTATTTAGAATTGCTTCAATTTCTTCCTTTGTTAAATTT